>OGRP01000068.1_pt1 | contig 126220 bp, 110 predicted proteins | sample 1553531 | NCBI WGS metagenome assembly OGRP01 (sample SAMEA2580045, study PRJEB22360) | human gut metagenome | biome: human gut; feature: human-associated habitat; material: faeces | place: Denmark | collected 2008/2010 | reverse complement strand
AACCGCCCACCGCAAGGTGGGTATGGCGCTGGGTGCTTAGCCCACACAACGAGGAGCAGGACGTCAAGAAGAAGATCATGATGGTCGTGGGAGCCTGTATCTTCCTCATTGCGGCGGCCAAGGCGTTGCCTCTGTTCTTCGGTATTGCCGCTTAAACATCAAGGATAAGTATGAAAGGCAAGGACGAACGCTATCCGGACTACCCGCTGTTCAAGGGACTGCAACGGCCTCTTGAGTTTTTGGGCATCCAAGGACGCTACATCTATTGGGCGGCGGTGACGACGTGCGGAGCCATTGTCGGCTTTGTCGCCGCCTACTGCCTGCTCGGTTTCATTGCCGGGCTTGTCGTGTTGGCAGCCGTCGTATCAGCCGGTATCGTGCTCATCCTCCTCAAACAGCGGAAAGGACTGCATAGCAAGAAGGTCGCTCCGGGTGTGTATGTGTATGCCCACTCGCGCAAGATCTGACGAAAGAAAAACCATCACGGCAATGTGCATGGCTTTATTGATTGTTGAACGCGGGCGGGTTTGTCTTGAAGCAAGGCGAACCTGCCCCTATTTAATTACACGTATATCGAAATGACCCTATACATCATTTTATGTTTTGTTGCCTTGTGCACAGGTATGGCCTTGTCGGTCTATGCGTTCGGCACGGGTGGCAAGCGCAAGCGAATCTTTCAGGACATCTATTTCTCGGTGGAGGAAACGGACGGCGTGGGTGTGCTGTACACCAAGACCGGCGAATATTCCGCCGTACTTAAGATAGAGAATCCGGTACAGAAATATTCGGCGGACATTGACAGTTACTACGACTTCACGCACCTGTTCACCGCCCTTGCGCAGACGTTGGGCGAAGGGTACGCCATCCACAAGCAGGACATCTTCGTCAGGAAACAGTTTGCGAGCGAACCGGCTGACGGACAGGAGTTCCTGTCTTCATCCTATTTTCGTTATTTCAAGGGACGCCCCTACACGGACAGCCTTTGCTACCTGACCATCACGCAAGAGGCGAAGAAAAGCCGTCTGTTCTCGTTCGATAGCAAAAAGTGGCGCGACTTCCTTGTGAAAATCCGTAAAGTACACGACCAGTTACGTGACGGCGGCGTACAGGCCAGATTCCTGAACAAAGCCGAAGCGAGCGAGTACGTCGATCGTTACTTCGCCATGAACTTCAAAGACCGCACCGTGTCGATGACGAACTTCAAGGCAGACGATGAAACCGTGTCGATGGGAGACAAACGCTGCAAGGTGTACAGCCTTGTGGACGTGGACTGTGCCGCACTGCCCTCATTGATACGTCCGTACACGAACATCGAGGTCAACAACACGGAAATGCCCGTCGATCTGGTGTCGGTGGTGGACAGCATCCCGAACGCCGAGACGGTGATCTATAACCAGGTCATCTTCCTGCCCAACCAGAAGCGTGAGTTGTCGCTGCTTGACAAAAAGAAAAACCGCCACGCGAGTATTCCGAACCCGAACAACCAGATGGCTGTCGAGGACATCAAGCGCGTACAGGAAGTCATCGCCCGTGAGAGCAAGCAACTGGTATATACACACTTCAACATGGTGGTGGCCGTGTCTGCCGGTGCAGACCTGCAAAAGTGTACGAACCACTTGGAAAACGCTTTCGGGCGCATGGGCATCCATATCAGCAAGCGGGCGTACAACCAACTGGAACTGTTCGTCGGTTCGTTTCCGGGCAACTGCTATACGCTCAATGAGGAATACGACCGTTTTCTGACCCTTTCCGATGCGGCGATGTGCCTGATGTACAAGGAGCGTGTGCTGCATAGCGAGGAAACACCGTTGAAGATTTACTATACCGACCGTCAGGGTGTGCCGGTGGCTATCGACATCACGGGAAAAGAGGGAAAGAACAAATTGACCGACAACTCGAATTTCTTTTGTCTCGGTCCTTCGGGCAGTGGCAAGAGCTTTCATATCAACTCGGTCGTGCGACAGCTTCATGAGCAGGGAACGGATGTGGTCATGGTCGATACGGGAAACTCATACGAGGGATTGTGTGAATATCTGGGCGGCAAGTATATCTCCTATACCGAGGAACGGCCTATCACGATGAATCCGTTTCGCATCAACCGGGAGGAATACAACATCGAGAAGATAGACTTCCTCAAGAACCTTATCCTGATGATTTGGAAAGGGGCGGACAGCCAGATTCCCGAAATCGAGTTCCGCATTGTCGAGCAGATAATCATAGACTACTATGATGCCTATTTCAACGGATTTACAAGATACACCGACGAGCAACGGGAGGTACTGCTGAAAAACCTGTTTGCGGCGGCCAGCCGAAAGAACCCAAACAAACCACCCAGAGAGGTGGATGAGATGGTGCGCAAACAGATAGAGGTGCTTGAGGCACGGCGGGCGGCTCTCAAAGTGTCGGAACTGAACTTCAACTCATTCTTTGACTACTCATTCGACCGTCTGGAGCAGATTTGCACCGAAAATGACATCACGACAATCAGCTACTCGACCTATTCGACCATGCTGCAGCCGTTCTACAAGGGAGGCGCGTATGAGAAGATTCTCAATGAGAATGTGGATTCGGCACTGTTTGACGAGACATTCATCGTCTTTGAAGTGGATGCCATCAAGGAAAACAAGAAACTGTTTCCCATTGTCACACTGATTATCATGGACGTGTTCCTGCAGAAAATGCGCATCAAGAAGAACCGTAAAGTCCTTGTCATTGAAGAGGCTTGGAAGGCCATTGCCAGTCCGCTCATGGCGGAATACATCAAGTTTATGTACAAGACCGCCCGTAAGTTCTGGGCTTCGGTCGGCGTGGTGACGCAGGAGATACAGGACATCATCGGCAGCGAAATCGTGAAGGAGGCCATCATCAACAACTCGGATGTGGTGATGCTGCTGGATCAAAGCAAGTTCAAGGAACGCTTTGACGAAATCCGAAAGATTCTTGGCCTGACCGAGGTGGATTGCAAGAAGATATTTACCATCAACCGCTTGGAGAACAAGGAGGGGCGCAGCTTTTTCCGCGAAGTGTTTATCCGCCGTGGTACGACCAGTGGCGTGTATGGTGTAGAAGAACCGCACGAGTGCTACATGACCTACACGACCGAACGGGCGGAAAAGGAGGCACTGAAGCTTTACAAGAAGGAACTTCGGTGCAGCCATCAGGAAGCTATCGAGGCATATTGCCGGGACTGGGATGCCAGCGGTATCGGGAAGTCCCTGCCTTTCGCACAAAAAGTAAACGAAACGGGGCGTGTGCTCAACCTCCGTCCTGTGCATGAATCCAAATAAGCATTGCAGCCATGAAACGACTACTCCTTATCCTGACCATCGCCTCGGTCACACTCTGCCAGACGGTTCACGCCCAGTATTACAGCGTGAACTACGACACCCGTACCGTTGCGGCGATGGTGGCCGCTTTCGGTACGGAAGCGGTCGCCGAAGGGTACTACCGGGAGCAGGTCGATGACATCCTCAAACACTACACGACGGCGGAGGTCGCCGCCGCAGGAATATTCGCCGCCAAATTTTTGGAGCATAAGGCCTTGAGCGACCTCGGCATCTGGAACAGCCGCACGGAAAACTACTACTACCGGCGCATCTACCGGATGGTGGCGGAGAAAATCATGCCCAAGATATGGGTGGTGGCGAAGCAGATGCTTCATTCGCCGCAAACGGCTATCTATTGGGGCAGTTACCTGATGAAAGTCTGCGATGATACCAAAAGTCTGTGTATGCAGTTCGAGAGCGTGGTGACCAACAGCACGCTGACCTTTTCGGACATCGCCTTTCTCGAAATCAATCCGGAGATTGCCCCCTTGCTAAAGCTCTCCGAAACGGGAAACATCGACTGGCAGCGGATGATGGACAACTTCGCCCGCATACCGGGCAACTTCACGCACGAGAACCTGAAAAGCGACCTCGACAACCTTTATAACACAGGTGTCGGCCTTGCAACGGCTGGCATAGCCAACCTCGGTGACGCCCTGTTGCAAAGCAGCTCGTTCCATGACCTGCTGGGCGGAAAGGTTGAGGAAATCGGCAACTTGTATGAACACTACGGGAGTCTATTCGAGCAGGCGGAACATGACATCGGCGGCTTGCTGATCGACATGGTGGGCGGTCCGGACAACGTGGCCGGTCTGTTCAACTTCAGCGACTACAACCTCACGGCATGGATGACCGACTACCTGGACGAAGCGATGGGGAACTATTACACGCAGCGGTGGTACATTGCCCGGCGTGACCAAGGGAGCGTATCGCTGTGCGACTACTATCCTCCGACAGACGACAACAGCATCCTGAACGGGGGCGCATGGGTGCGGTTCAACACGAGCGACCCGAATTTCTATCCTGATGCCTCGCAACGGGAACAGGTACTTGCCAACTCGGAAGGATATGCCGGCTGGTCAAGGAACCGAGTGCGGCAATTGAACAGCCAGAACGACGGGTTCAGCTACAGCATCAACTATTGGATGAGTGCCTATATCATCAGCAAGAAAAACAAGCAGACCAAAAAGGCATACGCATACGAAATCCATGTGAGCAAAAGCTGGAACAAGGAAGAGGTCGTCTATGAGGAAGTCTTCGATTCCTACTCGATGGACTTGAACACGTTTCGGGCGCAACTGAATGTCCGGCTTGCGGAGTTCAATGAAAACGAGGACGGCTACACCTATTATATATCTTCCGGTGCGCGGAACTATTACCAAGCAACGGACGCCGCCAAATTGAAGGGATGCGAGAGCGTGACCATCAGCGTGACCTGTTCCGACGGGGTTACGCTCGGCCAAGGTTCGACACAGTACAAGTGCCGCAAGTGCGGCAGCTCGTTGAATGCCCACACCAAGGAGTGCGCCATGCAGACCTCGGTGACGGAAAACAACCTCGACCTTTCGGAACTGGACGCGCTATTGAACGAGGCGAACAGCCAAGCGGCCAGCCTTGAAGCGCAAATCGGGGCATTGGAAAACGAGAACGCTGTCCTGCTGAAGAAAATCAGCACGGCAAGCATTGAAGATGCGGCGGCTTACCGGCAGCAGTACAACGCGAACAAGACACGGATAGACCGTCTGAAAGTCGAACTCGCGGAGTGGAAGAAGAAACAGTCCGACTATGCCCAAGCAAAGTCGGATGCCGCAGACGACAACAGCGTGGCGACGGATGACTATTATCGCATCCCTGCCATCATGCAGGACTGCAAGGCGGCATACGGTCTTACTTGGCAGGACGGCGGAGCATGGAACGGCTACTCGTATGTACGCAAGGCGACCATGCCGAATATCAACGGTATCATAACATTCAGGGCTACGGTCTCCATTGCCCGCAAGCCGAAATATTTTCTCGGCATAAAAATACACCGTGCCATCATCCAAATCAAGTGGGAACTCACCTCGGAATATACGGACACGCACGTTGCTGACGTGCTGACCCTTGATCCGGGACTTTCGGATGCGGAAAAGGCCAAACTGGTAAACGACCGGATAGCCGAAATCGCCCGTGAGCATCCGTCCTGTAAAATCACGACGGAATACGCCCGCAGCGCACCGACGGAAGAAACGCCATCAGGCGACGTGTACCATCTGCTGTGGTCAAGCGACCGCCTTGAGATAGCGCGAGAGGTGGATAGCAGAATTACAAGGATATACGCCGACTTGGTATCGCTGGAAAAGATGATGCACTACAAGCGGAGCATCCTTGACGTGATGAAGGATGTACTGCCCGGACTGGATACGGACGAAGGCCGCAGGCTGACACTCGTGGAGGAATGCCATGACCGCTGGGTGGAGAATGCACGGACGCTTCGGAGCGGCAACAGCAGGAATAGCAGAAAGGAGGTGCGGCCATGAAACGTACCATACAGATTGCCGTCGTGCTGTTCGCCCTGCTACCCGGTATCGCCAAGGCGCAGTGGACTTTCGATATAGTCTCCGTCGAAGCCTACATCAACGACCACAAGAAGCAGCGCAGCCTGCTGTTGGCCCGCAATACCTTGGAATACAGCAACAAACTGTTGCACGAGTACAGCTGTAAGGAAGTCGGGGACTATAAAGAGTTGAATATCGACCTTGACCGGTACACCCGTGCGTTTGATGTCATCGACATCATGTATCAGTCGTTGCGCACGGTGCTGAACGTCAAAAATACCTATACATCGGTCAGCGACCGTATCGGCGACTATAAATCGTTGTTGGAGGATTTCAATGCGAAGATCTTGAAACGTGGACGCATCGAATCCGCAGATACCCTGATTATCTCCATCAATGCGAGGGGGCTGAGGGCGATTGCCCGTGAGGGGGAACAGCTCTACAAGTCCGTGAGTGACCTTGTACTGTATGCCACCGGAGCGGCAGCCTGCTCGACCTCCGACCTGCTGATGGTGTTGGAGGCCATCAACCGCTCATTGGACAACATCGAGCGGCATCTGAATCGAGCCTATTTCGAGACATGGCGGTATATACAGGTGCGTATCGGCTATTGGAAGGCAAAGGTATATCGCTCCCGTACCATGCGGGAGATTCTCGATGACGCCTTCGGGCGTTGGCGCGGAGCCGGAAGACTGGATTATTAACGACAAAAAGAGAAGAATATGAACAGAAAACTTTTACTCATGGCGGTGGCGGTCACCGTAACGACAGCCGTACACGCACAGTATGTAACGTACAACCATGATTCGCCGAAGCAGAATCAGGTAACGGTCATGGAAACCGGTACGGGCGCACTCTCGCCCGACCTCTATTATTCCGTGCTGCACAACAAATACAAGAAGTCGGCGGCGGCCAAAAACAAGCTCTCGTTCCGCACACTTGCCGGTATCAATCTCTACAACCAGGTGGACGAAGCGGAAGCCATTGATTCGGCTTTGGTCAAGCGGGCGAAGGTCGAGGCGTTGAACGTTGCCGACCGGCAGGTGGACATCGCGTGGCTTGCCGAGGGCGATAAGGTCAGCAGACAGATGGAACGGTTCCGGCGCAACATCGACCGTATTCTCCTGTCCGGCGGTACTCCGGCCGACAAGGAACGGTGGACGGAATACTACCACGTCTATCAGTGCGCCATCAACGCCACGAAAGACGCCTATATGCCAAACGCCCAGCGAAAGAAGGAGTATCTGCGCATCTACGAGGATGTGGCACGGCAGAACGAGATTTTAGTGGGCTACCTTGCCAAGCGTCAGAACGCAACGGCGACGAATGCACTGCTGAACGCAACGGACAACCGTACCCTGCATAAGGGCGGCATTGTCCGCAATGCCATGAGCCGGTGGCAGGAATCACGCCTTGCGGTGCGTGGTTCGCAATCGGGCGGCAACGGAAACGGCGAAAATGACAATGAGAGTGTAAACAGAGGGAAATAAAAAGACAGGGCTATGGCAAACGGAGATATACTTTCGGATTTCGGCATCAACCTGTTGGAGGAGGAAATAGATGATGTCATCTTTCAGACCAACGAGTTTCTGACGGATGCGACTTTTACCGGTGCGCAGGGACCTTTTTGGTGGATATTGCAGATGTGCATGGCACTCGCGGCACTGTTCTCCATCGTCATGGCAGCAGGTATCGCCTACAAGATGATGGTAAAGCACGAGCCGTTGGACGTGATGAAGCTGTTTAGGCCGCTTGCCGTGTCGATCATCATCTGCTGGTGGTATCCGCCTGCGGACACGGGTATGGCGGGGAGCCGGAACAACTGGTGTTTTCTGGACTTTCTGTCCTACATTCCGAATTGCATCGGGTCGTACACCCATGACTTGTACGAAGCTGAAGCTTCACAGATATCGGACAGGTTCGAGGAAGTTCAACAGCTCATCCATGTGCGTGACACGATGTACACGAACCTGCAGGCGCAGGCGGATGTCGCCCACACGGGCACATCCGATCCCAATCTGATAGAGGCGACAATGGAGCAGACCGGCGTGGACGAAGTGACGAGCATGGAAAAGGATGCGGCGAAGTTGTGGTTCACGTCTTTGACGGCAGGAGTCATCGTGGGGATAGACAAAATCATCATGCTGATTGCCCTCGTGGTGTTCCGAATCGGTTGGTGGGCGACGATTTACTGCCAACAAATCCTGTTGGGAATGCTGACGATTTTCGGACCGATACAGTGGGCGTTCAGCATCCTGCCGAAATGGGAAGGTGCTTGGGCGAAGTGGCTGACACGCTATCTGACGGTGCATTTCTACGGGGCGATGCTCTACTTCGTGGGCTTCTATGTGCTGCTGCTCTTTGACATTGTATTGTGCATCCAAATCGAGAACCTGACGGCGATAACCGCCAGCGAGCAGACGATGGCTGCCTACCTGCAAAACTCGTTCTTCTCGGCAGGCTACCTGATGGCGGCTTCGATTGTAGCCCTCAAGTGCCTGAACCTTGTTCCGGACTTGGCGGCATGGATGATACCGGAGGGCGACACGGCATTCTCTACCCGAAACTTCGGCGAGGGTGTGGCACAGCAGGCGAAGATGACGGCAACCGGAGGGTTGGGCGGCATCATGAGATAATCCGCAAAAAATAATATAAACCCAATAAAAATCATAACAACATGAAATTGCAAGAGAAAATCAAAAGTTGGTGCAAGGATGAGAAATTCATGTCCTTTGCACAGGAACGAGCGAGAAAAGAGGTTTGCGAGGTGGCGGAAAACCACCGCATCGACCCGCAGTATGAAGAACTGGACGAAGCCTTCGAGTACGACGACCGGTACATCGCCCCCTTGGTGACGTACCTGACGTACAAGCTGCGTCTCGCCCTGCTGCAGCGGAACGCAGGTAAGCGCAAAAGAGGAATCTGGTGGGTGCTTGTCCACGTGGAGATGCAGGGCTATTACGTGGAGATATTCTCGGCGGAGTTCGAGAATCTTTTGACGGAACTTCGGGATGCGGTCATACCCATGCTGCACACGGAATATGTACAGATGTTGAACGGTAAAAGGGAATAACCGATGGTCATCAAGAATTTGGAAAACAAAATCAGACTGGTGGGTATCATCTGTACCGCTTTTCTCGTGGGATGTGTCATCATCAGCTTGTCAAGCATCTGGACAGCCCGGACGATGGTCTCGGATGCGCAGAAGAAGGTGTATGTGCTGGACGGCAACGTGCCTATCCTCGTGAACCGCACGACAATGGACGAAACGCTTGACGTGGAAGCCAAAAGCCATGTGGAGATGTTCCACCATTATTTTTTCACGTTACCGCCGGATGACAAATACATCCGCTATACGATGGAAAAAGCGATGTATTTAGTGGATGAGACGGGGTTGGCACAATACAACACGCTCAAGGAAAAGGGATTCTACTCCAACATTTTGGGTACGAGTTCGGTGTTCTCCATCTATTGCGACAGCGTGGCTTTCAACAAGGAGAAGATGGAGTTCACTTACTACGGACGGCAACGCATTGAGCGACGGAGCAACATCCTCATGCGGGAACTGGTCACGGCAGGGCAGCTCAAGCGTGTTCCCCGGACAGAAAACAATCCGCACGGGTTGCTTATCGTGAACTGGCGTACCCTGCTGAACAAGGACATCGAACAGAAAACGAAGATCAACTACTAAACAACGGAGGCTATGAATATCAAGGGATTCAGGCGGATGCTCTTCGGTGAAAAGATGCCGGACAAGAACGATCCGAAATACAAAGACCGTTACGAGCGGGAGGTGTCCGCCGGACGAAAGTTCGCCCAAGCGACACGTATCGACAAGGCTGCCGCCAAGGTGCAGGGATTCGCCAACGCGCACCGGATACTTTTTCTGGTCATCGTCTTCGGTTTCGCTATCGGAGGGTTCACTTGGAACATTTACCGCATTACAATGGCATACCGCAACAGCCGGCCGACACGTACGGCGACGGAAATGCAGGATTCGGTGCTGCGGGAAAGACACAAGAGGCTGCAAGGGGGTGAAATAAGGGAAAATCGGAACGAGAACAAGAAAAATGAACCGCAATAAAGGAGTGCTTATGAATACACGGTTTGAAAAATCAGTCCGCTCGTCGGACGAATGGTACACCCCGAAGGAGGTGCTGAAAGCGTTAGGCAGGTTCGACCTTGACCCTTGCGCCCCTGTCCGTCCGTTGTGGCCGACCGCCGAAGTCATGTATGACCGGAACATGGACGGATTGTCCCTGAAATGGGAAGGGCGTGTATGGCTCAATCCTCCGTACTCGCGTCCCCTTATCGAACAGTTTGTCCGAAAGCTGGCGGAACACGGAAACGGCATCGCGCTGTTGTTCAACCGTTGCGATTCCAAAATGTTTCAGGACGTCATTTTCGAGAAAGCGACGGGCATGAAATTCCTGCGCCACCGCATCCGGTTTTACCGCCCGGATGGAACACGCGGCGATTCTCCCGGTTGCGGCAGCATCCTGATCGCATTCGGAGTGGAAAACGCAGAAGTGCTGAAAAACTGCAGCATTGAAGGCAAGTATGTACAACTCAATTAAAAGATGTATGATGAAGATATTTGATAAAATCAATTTCAGGGAGCCGAAGTATATGCTTCCGGCTGTCCTGTATATCCCGCTTCTGGTTGCATCGTACTTCATCTTCGACCTGTTTCATACCGAAACGGCGGAGATTCCGGACAAGACGCTGCAGACAACGGAGTTTTTGAACCCCGATTTGCCGGATGCCCGGCTTAAAGGCGGTGACGGCATAGGCAGCAAGTACGAGAACATGGCCAAATCATGGGGTAAGATACAGGATTACTCCGCAGTGGATAACATAGAACGAGATGAACCCGATGACAACAAGGAAGAATATGAATCGCAATACACGGTGGACGACATCGCCCTGCTCGATGAGCAACAGCAGGAAAAGGCTGCGGCAGCGCAAATTGCCGATGCCAAGACACGCGAGCAAGAAGCTCTCGCGGAACTGGAGAAAGCCCTTGCCGAAGCAAGGTTGAGAGGACGCAATGAGGTATTACCGGCGACCGATACGGACAGTACCGCATCGGCGCAACCCCCGACGGCAACCATAGAGGTCAAGGGAAAAATAGAGGAAGAGAGCCGTTCGGTAAAAGCCCCGTCAGAGAACGAACCGCCCAGCGAAGTGGTACGCAAGGTAAAGACGGCTTCGGATTACTTCAATACGCTTGCGGTCAATGCCCGTGAACCGAAACTGATAAAGGCCATTATCGACGAGGACATCAAGGCGGTGGACGGCTCGCGTGTGCGGTTGCGTTTGCTCGACGACGTGGAGATCAACGAGTGCGTGGTCAAACAAGGGTCGTATCTGTATGCCACCATGAGCGGCTTCTCGTCGGGGCGTGTGAAGGGGAACATCACCAGCATTCTCATCGAGGACGAACTGGTGAAGGTCAGCCTGTCCCTTTACGACACGGACGGCATGGAAGGGCTTTATGTACCGAACAGCCAGTTCCGGGAAACGAGCAAGGATGTGGCAAGCGGTGCGGTATCGGGGAATCTGAACATGAATACCGGCAGTTACGGCAACAGTCTCTCGCAATGGGGAATGCAAGCCGCTACGAATGCCTACCAGAAAACGAGCAATGCCATCGGCAAAGCTATCAAAAAAAATAAGGTAAAGCTGAAATACGGCACTTTCGTCTATCTGGTGAACGGACGTGAGAAACAGTAAAAACGGAAGCCATGATAGAGATTGACAACATATATAATATGGACTGTATCGAGGGCATGAAGATCATGGCGAACGGCAGTGTCGATGCCGTGATAGCGGATTTGCCTTACGGCGTGTTGAACCGTAGCAACAAGGCGGCACACTGGGACAGGCAGATACCGCTCGAAGCGTTGTGGGAACAGTACCGCAGGATTACCAAGCCGGGAAGCCCCGTTATCCTCTTTGCGCAGGGCATCTTCTCGGCGCGGCTCATGCTCTCGCAACCCCGGATGTGGCGGTATAACCTCGTGTGGCGGAAAGACCGGGTAACGGGTCACCTGAATGCCAACCGGATGCCGCTACGCCAGCATGAGGACATCATCGTGTTCTACGACCGTCAGCCGGTATATCATCCTCAGATGATGCCGTGTCCACCGGAACGGAAAAATCATGGACGGCGCAAGACGGACGGTTTCACGAACCGCTGTTACGGTGAAATGAAACTGGCTCCGGTGCGTGTTGCCGAAGACAAGTACCCGACCTCTGTCATTTCCATACCCAAGGAACACAAGACAGGAGCATTCTATCATCCGACACAGAAGCCGGTAGCCTTGATAGAGTACCTGATACGTACCTATACCAACGAGGGCGATGTGGTGCTGGACAACTGCATCGGTTCGGGTACGACCGCCATTGCCGCCATCCGCACGGGGCGGCATTACATCGGATTCGAGATTGAACCGACGTATTGCGAGATTGCCGGACGACGGATTCGGGAGGAACTGGAACGTGGTCATGGGATTAAAGAAAGCGAAATAAGGGAAATAAAGAAATAAACAATATCAACAGAAACGATATGAACAAGAAAATAATTGTAACTGCATTTCTTCTGGCGGTAGGACTTTTTGCCACACGGAACGCACAGGCTCAGCGTACATACGAAGAGATGGAACGGCTGACGGTCAATGAACAGGTAACGACCGTCATCACAGCCTCGGAACCGGTCCGCTTTGTGGACATTTCCACCGATAAGGTGGCGGGCGACCAACCCATTGAAAACATCATCCGGTTGAAGCCCAAAGAGACGGGACACGAGGACGGTGAAGTGCTGGCCATCGTCACCATCGTAACGGAACGCTATCGCACGCAGTATGCACTCATCTACACCACGCGGATAAGCGAGGCGGTGGCAGACAAGGAGATTCAGCTACAGGAACGGGATGCCTACAACAATCCTACGGTCTCGATGTCCACAGCCGACATGGTGCGTTTTGCAAGACGGGTGTGGAACTCGCCAGCGAAAATCCGCAACGTGGCGACCAAGGCGCACCGAATGGTAATGCGCCTGAACAATATTTACTCGGTGGGCGACTACTTCTTCATCGACTTTTCCATCGAGAACAAAACGAACATCCGTTTCGACATCGACGAGATACGGGTGAAACTGTCGGACAAGAAACTTTCGAAGGCAACTAACGCGCAGACCATCGAGCTGACGCCTGCCCTGGTATTGGAACATGGCAAGACGTTCAAGCACGGCTACCGGAACGTGATTGTCGTGAAAAAGATGACCTTTCCGAACGACAAGCTACTGACTATCGAAATGACGGAACAACAAATCAGCGGGCGCAATATCAGCCTGAACATCGACTACGAGGATGTGCTGTCGGCCGATTCATTTAACACCGCTTTATTGGAGGAGGAATGACGATGAAAAAGACGTTGAAAACAGTTTTGTTACTGATGCTTGTCTGCATAGGGTTTGCCACCAATGCCCATGCGCAACGCAACGGCAGCCGCCTTTCGTTCGGCGTGGGATTGCTGTATGAGAACGGCATGGACGTAACGCTTGCTTACGAGCATGAAATGAACTACCGTCATGCGTGGGAGTTCTTCGCCAACGGCTATCTGAAATGGACGGAATGTAAATCTTGCGATCATATTTGTCCGGAATCCTTCTGGCGCAACTACCGCACTTATGGTTTCGGTGTGGCGTACAAACCTTGTGTGGTGCGTGGACGCAACCATTACGGCAACTTGCGTATCGGAGCTTCGGCAGGGAGCGACACGAACAAGTTTCTTGCCGGAATCCATGTGGGTTACGAGCACAATTATGTGCTGCGGTCGGGATGCACACTGTTCTGGCAGGTCAAGAGTGACATGATGATAAAAGGGGCGGATTTGCTGCGGACAGGTATCGTGCTGGGTGTGAAACTGCCGATAAAATAAAGGAAAAACAAAAAACGGAAATGACATGATACGAAAGATTCTATGGATTGCAATGGCAGTGGCGGCGGTATTGTGCGCTGCCTGTGACGCCCATATCGACGTACCCGATACGGCGGTACGTCCGGGGCATATTCTCTGCGAGGACGGCACGGCATTGTCCTATGCGCAGTATGAACAATCGGGGAAGCGGGCAATAGCGGTTGTCTTTGATACCGAACGCCGTGAAGGTACGGAAGGGAACGGCTATGCGGTTTACCTGTGGGACATTGCTCCGGCGGCTTTTGCCGACAGCCTCGGTGTCGCACAAGGGACGTCGGCCGACATCGGGGCATTGGACGGGAACATGAACACCTTTGCGCTGTACGACACAAGGGAGACGGCTTCGCCTATGGCGGAAGCGGTCTTTGACCTGTGGCGGTACGGACAGAGTGCCTATATCCCGTCGGTGGCACAGATGCGGTTGCTGTATGCTGTCCGGGAAACCGTCAATCCTGTCATTGAACGGTGCGGCGGTCATCCGTTGCCGTTGGATGAATACGACTGCTGGTACTGGACATCGACGGAGGTAGCCGGACAAGAGACGGCGAAAGCATGGCTTTACTCGACAGGAAGTGGTGCGATGCAGGAGACCCCGAAGATACAGGCGCACAAGGTGCGGCCTATAATTACCATAAACAAATAAAATGTGCAACGATATGAATGATATAGATATGCTTTTTTGTATAGTATTGATGGTATTGGGGGCTTTCCTCATATACTATCCCATGAAAGATGAATCACCTCGGCAAAAACTGAAAAAGCTCGCCGATTCCGTTGCGTCTGATAAAAAGGACATTGATTATCAGATTCAACGCTTCAGCTACCTTTTGGACAACATGGCGGCCGACAATGGGAAAGGTTCGGCTCTGAGATGCCAGATTGCCAAATTGGAGGAAGTTGTCAAGGAGTTGAACGGCAAACGCAAGGAACTTGAGTCAAACAACCGGTCGATGACGGATGTTAATGACGAATTGAAGCGAAGCAATGCCGAACTTTTAAGGAAGGCTTCTGAATTGCGTGATGAGATACAGCAACAGGAAATTAAAATCCAAAAGCAGGAAGAATACATCAATTCTGTCCAGAGAATCAAAGAAGGGCTTGAGATAGCCTTGGACAACATTCAGGCAGAAGAGGTGCATTATCTCTCACAGCCGATATTCAGCATGAAAATGACGCCCATAGTCAGAAGCAAACTCGAATCTCATGGGATATTGTATGTCGGCGACCTGATTCAGCTCAACGAGGAATATCTCATGGAAATCTGGGGTTTAGGACCGGTAGCACTTGAAAGAATAAAGACGAAACTGAACGAAAACGGTGTGTGGTTCGGTATGGATGTCATACGAATCAACGACCGTTGGTATCGTCGGAAACAAGAATTAACAACGGATTGATTCATGGAAGAGAGCAAAGAATTACAAGGGTTCTACAAGATATTCCGTGCGGTCATCTATATCTCCGTGCTGATGGAGTTCTTCGAGTATGCCATCGACCCTGCCATGCTCGACCACTGGGGCGGCATACTGATTGATATTCACGGGCGCATCAAGCGGTGGATGATTTACAATGACGGTAATCTTGTGTACAGCAAGATTGCGACGTTCCTGCTTATCTGCATCACCTGTATCGGCACGAGGAACAAGAAGCATCTGGAGTTCGATGCCCGGAGACAGGTGTTATATCCGCTAATCAGCGGACTGTTCCTGATTGTGTTCTCCGTGTGGTTGTACCATCATCCGATGGAAACGAGGCTCTACACGTTGCCACTAAATATCATCTTCTACATGGCGACCACGCTTGTCGGTGTGATATTGGTACATATCGCACTGGATAACATCTCGAAGTTCATCAAGGAGGGACTGGGTAAAGACCGGTTCAACTTCGAGAATGAAAGTTTCGAGCAGAGCGAAGAGAAGGTGGAGAACCAGTATAGCGTGAATATACCGATGCGGTACTATTACAAAGGTAAATTTCGCAAGGGATGGGTGTCGATAAGCAACTGTTTCAGGGGCACATGGGTAGTCGGAACACCGGGCAGCGGCAAGACGTTCAGCATCATAGAACCGTTCATCCGCCAGCATAGTGCCAAGGGCTTTGCGATGGTCGTGTACGACTACAAATTTCCGACACTTGCCACTAAACTTTACTATCATTACAAGAAAAACCAGAAGCTCGGCAAAGTGCCAAAAGGATGCAAGTTCAACATCATCAACTTCGTGGATGTGGAGTACAGCAAACGGGTGAACCCTATTCAGGCAAAGTACATCAACAACCTTGCAGCGGCGAGCGAAACGGCGGAAACCCTGTTGGAATCCCTGCAGAAAGGCAAGAAAGAGGGAGGCGGAGGCAGTGACCAGTTCTTTCAGACTTCTGCCGTGAACTTTCTTGCCGCCTGTATCTACTTTTTCGTGAACTACGAGCGGGAACCCTACGATGCAAACGGAAAGAAACTGTATGCGGAGAAACGGCAAGATCCGCAGACGAAGTTCTGGAAGCCGACGGGTGTCGTTCGTGACCGTGAGGGTGGCAGCATCGTGGAACCTGCCTATTGGCTGGGAAAATACTCGGATATGCCGCATATCCTTTCATTTCTCAATGAGAGCTACCAGACTATTTTTGAGGTACTGGAGACGGACAACGAGGTCGCGCCGTTGCTCGGCCCGTTCCAGACGGCCTTCAAGAACAAGGCGATGGAGCAGTTGGAAGGTATGATAGGTACGCTGCGTGTCTATACCAGCCGTTTGGCCACCAAAGAATCCTACTGGATATTCCACAAGGATGGGGACGACTTCGACCTGAAAGTTAGTGACCCCAAGTCACCCAGTTATCTGCTGATAGCCAACGATCCGGAAATGGAAAGTATCATCGGAGCGTTGAACGCACTGATATTAAACCGTCTCGTTACCCGTGTGAACACTGGGCAAGGGAAAAATATTCCGGTCAGCATCATCGTGGATGAGCTGCCGACATTGTATTTCCACAAGATAGACCGACTGATAGGTACGGCGAGAAGCAACAAGGTAAGCGTAACGCTGGGTTTTCAGGAGTTGCCGCAGTTGGAGGCTGACTACGGAAAAGTGGGAATGCAAAAAATCATCACGACGGTGGGTAACGTGGTGAGCGGTTCGGCTCGCTCGAAAGAGACATTGGAATGGCTGTCGAATGACATTTTCGGTAAAGTGGTACAAGTTAAGAAAGGTGTAACCATCGACCGGGACAAAACGAGTATCAATCTCAATGAGAACATGGACAGTCTTGTACCCGCCTCGAAAATTTCGGATATGGCGACGGGATGGATTTGCGGACAGACGGCACGTGATTTCGTGAAGACGAAAACCGGTACGGGAGGCTCGATGAACATTCAGGAATCGGAAGAGTTCAAGACCACAAAGTTCTTCTGCAAGACGGATTTCGATATGAGGGAGATAAAAGCGGAGGAAGCGGCCTATGTACCGCTACCGAAGTTCTACACCTTCAAGTCGAGGGAGGAACGGGAACGCATCTTGTATAAAAATTTCATACAAGTCGGACAGGATGTAAAAGACATGATAACGGATGTACTGAACAAGCGTAATGCGAAATAAATCAAAATCCCTGCAATAATTTCGTGGTTATTGCAGGGATTTTTATATTCAATTTCAGTTACCCAAAATCTTGTGGGCATAAAGCCGGTTTTGCGGACGTAACTGAATTATCTGACAGTTTCCGATTGGGAATCGTTTTCGGACAGCAAATCCTGTAATTTGTCGATGTCCGGTAGAGTCTTGCGTAGATTTTCAGGCATTTCTTGGGCTGTGCGATATGTCGCCACGCCCATAGGCTTATCATAGTCGCGCACCATGATTTCGACAAATTGGCGGTTGGCATCCTGACACAAGACGATACCGATTGAAGGGTTCTCGTGCGGTTTCTTGTCGGTCATATCATATACAGTCAGATAGCCGCTAAGCTGTCCGAGATAGTTCGGGCGGAACTTGCCCCGTTTTAATTCAACGATTACGCTGGCATTCAGCTCCCTGTTGAAGAATACAAGGTCGGCAAACATTTCTTCTCCGGCAACTATCAGGCGATGCTGGCTGTCGATAAAAGTGAAGTCGTTTCCAAAACGGAGAATGAACTGCTTGATATTGGTTACGATTTGGTTTTCGATGACCTTTTCGTTCCAGTCCTGCTCGCGTTCTCCCACATTCTCCAAATTAACCATTTCGAGCATATACTCATCCTTGAACGCCAATGCCGCTTTTACGGCATAAGTGGCTTCGGACAGCACTTGAAGGAAGTTGCTCGGCAAAGAGCCGCGATTTGAATAGATGTCTTCTTTCAAGTAATTTTTGAGAGAGGACAATGACCACGCATTTTGAGCGGCACAATGGATATAGAACAACCGTTCCGCGATGTCTTTTGAACGTGTTAGGATTTCGATATGATGCGAAAAGCTGATCTTGACAAAATCGTCCCAGGTAAATTCGGTATTGAACGGTTGCCCGATGAGTTGTAGCAGGAGATGCTCGTCAATATCTAATTCGTCCAACGCTGTTGGACGAATTAGATCCGTACCCTTTTTCGACGAATGGTTTTCCAATTCGCCCAACACTGTTGGACGAATTAAGAATGTCCTCCATTCTTCATAGAATGAGCGCATCCGTTTCAACCCCGATTCAGAAAAGCCGTGCAGACCGGGCAACTCCCGTTGAAGGAGCTTTGATATGGTAGGCAATGCTTTAGTACCCCAACAGCCGATGCGGGAATTTTCAGACACGAATTTCCCCACTCCAAAATACAACGAGAGAGTTTCTTTGTTGACCGCAGCCGCACTTCTATACCGGCAGCGTTCGATGGCATGTTTGATTATCTCTACTGCCTCTGCATATTGTGTATAATCCGATGGGATAACCTGTTGTTCCATATACATACGTTTTTGTGCCGCAAAGGTACGAAAAATACGGGAGATACAGGGCAGAATGCCAACATATTATAGTGCCGCGTGGGTCTTATTCGGTGTCTTTAGCGTTCCGGTGTCCGGCACTCGCTTTGCTGCCAATCTACAAACTCCGTAAATAATTGTATATTAAGTGCTAAATATATTCAATAATACACATAATCTGCCGATTTTTTAGTAATTTCGCATTTGGAAAGTATATGCTTTCCTTATGATGACAATCAAATAAAATATTGAGAAATTTTATGAGTCAACTATCCGAACAATTCAATATAATAAATAAACTCGTAAAGTATTATACTGACGAAGGTAACGATGTCCAGGCACGGCAAGCGGTCGAGGTTATAACACCGATTGCTACAAGCGCGGTGTCGGATGCGAAAAGGATTATGCGGTGGCAATAATGGTGATGTATCAACAAATAGCAAATTCCAAGAGTATGAGGGGATATTGGCGATGTCGGTGTCACAGAGTATGAACTTGGTTACATGTACCTGAAAGGGCTTGACGTTGAAATCGATTTACGAAAGGCATACGACCATTTCAAACTCGCTGCCACCTATTATATTATAACCGAGCTACAGAAAACGCCCTCAACAATAAAAATTCCTTGACTTCAAGTAAACGGGCATGGCAATGAGTAAAGAAGAACTATTAGAATTGATCGGTCGGATGTGCGTGCCTCATGAACTGGATATACGCTGCTCGTAACAAATGACTTCATGGAAGGCTTTGCGCGAAGCAGAGAAACTGACGGACAGATTTATGAAAATAGTATCTATACGATGAGAAATTCGGTTTCCAATATATAGGCGATTGTTCTCATCTTTGGAGTGAACAATCAAGAGTTTACCAATTAACACCGTGATAAAGATGAATGTGATGCGAAAGAAAAAAATTCAAAAATAGAATATTGGTATGTATAAAGGTAGAATTATTATAATTACCGGTTCTCCTGGAACCGGTAAAACTACAATAGCAACAGTTATTGCAAAAGAATCTGATTTTGTAAGGTCTGTACACATGCATACAGATGATTTTTACCATTATTTGAGTAAAGGAGCGATTCCACCTCATTTGCCCGAATCCCAAGGACAGAACACTGTTGTTGTCGAAGCTTTTTTAGAAGCCGCCAAACGTTATGCCCGTAGTGGATATGATGTGATTGTAGATGGTATTGTAGGCCCTTTGGAAAATCCAGTGTAAGATGCCCCCTAAAACCAAGCGATTCTATCCCCTTGTGCCCAAATAATCCTGCCCATTGATTCCAATATAAAAATGCCCCTGTCAGACAATGTCCGTCAGGGGATTTTTTTCGTAGATTTGATACCCGTCTTGACCGGTGGGATAAAATCATTTCTACTATGACAACAAAGATAGCAAACATCCTCCAATGTTACGCATTGGGGATGGGGATAAAGCAGATAAGCAGGAGCTTTGAGCTGTCCCGCAACACGGTGCGCAGATATGTGCGCCTGTTTCAAGAGTGTGGCATACCGATAAAGGAACTGGCAGCCATGCCTTCCGCCCGCATCCAGGAGATGTTCTCCGAGGGTGTTGGCCGCAACAGGGTTCCGTCACAACGCCAACTTGAGCTTGAGGCACTTCTTCCTGAGTATGCCGCCCGACTTAGCCGCCGGGGTGTAACAGTGAAAAGCCTGTACGAAGAGTACCGCGAAACACATCCTAACGGATACAGACATGCCAGTTTCGGCAACTATCTCATGCGCTACCGCATGGTAACGCATGTTGTAGGGCATGTCGAGCATTATGCCGGAGACCAGATGTACATCGACTTTGCTGGCGATAAACTAGAGGTAGTTGACAGTGAAAACGGCGAATGCCGCAGCGTTGAAGTGTTCGTGGCCATACTTCCATGCAGCCACTATACCTACTGCGAGGCGGTCTGGTCTCAGTCAAGGCAGGACCTGATCAGGGCGTGTGAGAACGCTCTTCATTTTTACGGCGGGGTTCCGATGGCGATAGTACCTGACAACCTCAAGGCCGCCGTGACCCGTAGCGACCGCAACGAGCCTGTAATCAACGAGGAGTTTACAGCATTTGCCGAACACTATGGATGTACCGTATATCCCGCACGGGTACGTCATCCAAAAGACAAGGCCTTGGTGGAAAATGCCGTGAAACTGCTTTACCGCTCTGTCTATGCTGATATCGAGGGGCTTGTATTCAACTCGCTGGAATCTCTGAATGCGGCCATCTCCGAATCGCTCTCGGCCTTCAACGGGCGCAGGATGAGTGGACGTCCCCTGTCCAGACGGGAACAGTTTGAACAGATTGAATCCGACTGCCTCCGCCCACTTCCCGTCATACGTCATCAGATGAAAGAACGACGCTCCGCAACGGTAATGCGGAACAGCTACGTCACCTTCCGGCTTCACCATTACAGTGTACCAAAAGAGTATATAGGCAAACGTGTCGAGATTGTATATGATGCCGACACGCTGGATATATATCATGGCCTGCGTCTGGTGACCACACATCAGCGTGATGACACGCCCTATGCCTATACGACTAAGGATGCCCACGGATTGCCTGGACGCCATGGAAGTTACGAAAAGGACCTGGAACAGATTTACGAACGAGCCGGTCAGACGGATAACGTCCTGTTGCTGTATCTGCGAAAGGTGGCGGAACTCAAGAAGTATCCTCCCGCGGCATTCCGTTCATGCAAAGGAATCATGGCACTGGAGAAGACCTTCGGACTGGAACGGTTGGTGGCAGCAAGCGCATGCGCCACGCAACTGCGCCAATACGGATATCAGGAAATAAGGCAAATCCTTGAGCGTGGGGATGATGCAGACTTCCTGTCAAAAGAAGACATTGATGATGAAGTCCCAGTAACATCTACCCACAAAAACATCCGCGGAGCAGCCTACTTCGCAAAATCAAAACATTTAAATAAGAACAACAATGGAAACAAATAATCTTACCCCCCCAATAGCAGTCGAAAAAGACCGCAATACGTTGACAATCGAGCTGATGAACCGTATGAAGTTACATGGCATGGCAGCCGCCTTCACTGAAAGCCTGGCCTCCACCATGGCCGAAACAATGACAATCGACTCTTTCCTACACATGTTACTTGCCAGGGAATGGGACTACCGCGCCAATGCGGCCATCCAACGTCTTATACGCGGAGCTTCGTTCCGCTACAAGGCCTGCCTCGAACAGATAGACTATACAATCCCGCGTGGCCTTGACCGTAACCAAATGGAGCGGCTTGCTTCGCTGGAGTTCATTCGCCAGGGACAGAACCTCTTCATCACCGGTTCATCCGGTACCGGAAAGAGCTTCCTTGCCACAGCCATGGGGTATGAAGCCTGCAAGAAGGGTATACGGACATATTATGCGAATGCCCCGAAACTTATGGGTACGCTTAAAGTGGCAAAATTAAAAGGCACATTGGAAGCGGAACTCAAGAGAATCGAACGGAGCACACTGCTCATATTGGATGATCTATTCCTTGTGAACCTTGACGCCAAGGAACGTCCCATCCTGCTTGATATAATAGAGGACCGGCATGGACGCAAGTCTATCATCATTACCTCGCAACTGCCGACGGATAATTGGTATGACGCAATCGGGGATCCTACCGTGGCAGATGCCATAATGGATCGTATTATACATACGGCTCACCGAATTGAGTTAAACGGAGAAAGTGTCCGGAAGATGGCGGCATACAGAGGGAAATAAACTAAAATAATAATAACCCCATCGGTCAAGACTTTTTGAGGGGGCATTATTGAATATTTTCAGGGGGTAGAATCTTTTTGGTTTTAGGGGGCATCTTACACTGGATTTTCCACCTGTCACGTTCAGTTCATAGTCGGCTGTTTTCTGTGTGAATATCGCCGCCCACGCATCGAAGCAAGAAATCTGTTGACGTTGCAATTCTCTTGGTCTAAGATACTTGAACATCACATATAGCTCGGTGAGTGCGTTAACTACTACCGTGCCCGAAAGGAATGTTGCGCCGAGGTCACGTCCTGTCCGGTGCTGAATGTCACGGATGGCAAACAGCAGGTTCATCGCCCTTTGCGAGCCTTTGGTGTTGCCGATACCGGCAACCCTCGTGTGGCGTGTCTGAAACATTAAGTTCTTGAAAATGTGCGATTCATCGACAAATATGTGGTCTATGCCCATCGAGTGAAAATCGACTGTATCGTCTTTCCGCTCGTTGATTTTCATTCGCAATTCCTTAAGTTTGGCCGTGAGGTTCTGCTTGCGCTTCTCCAGACCGTCCTGCATCTTTCCGTTGCGGTAGCGCATGGTGGATTGTTCCAAGACTTCCAAATTGCGCTCCACATCGGCCAGTTCTTCGGTGAATATGTCTATCATCGTTTGCTCCGACTGCGGAATTTTGGCGAATTGGTCGTGCGTCAGAATGATACAGTCCCAGTTGTTGTTCTTGATTTTCGAGAATACCTCTTTGCGGTTGGCAGGAGTGAAATCCTCCTTGCCCGGATAAAGCACCTTTGCCGAGGGGTAAGCCTTGCGGAACGTGTCGGCAATCTCGTGAACATTCGCCTTTAAGCCTATAATCATGGGTTTCTGCACTAATCCGAGACGTTTCATTTCGTAAGCTGAAACGCACATTATTATCGTCTTGCCCGTGCCTACCTCGTGCCAACAGATACCGCCGCCATTCTGCTTAATCATACAGATAGCGTCTTTCTGTGAGGGATAGAGGCTGTCGTATGGGAAATTCTCGAAAGAGAGCTGCGGAAAGGTTTGTGCCGAGCCGTCATAATGCGGACGGACATAGCAGTTAAACCGCTCGTTGTACACCCTTACCAATTCGTCCCTTACCTCTATCGGTTGACAGTCGAGCCACTGGTTGAAACGGTTTCTTATCTCCTGTATCTTGGTGGCCGCTTCCTGTATGGCTTCCTCGTCCGGCACTCGTACCGTTTCGCCGTTCCGCTCTATTTCTTTGGTTATTTCGGGTACGGTGTCCTGCAATGCGTGTACAAACAAGTCCTCTCCGTTGTAATTCTTTACGGAATAGGTGTTATAGACTACAGGGGAATATCCTTGCAGGCGTACCAGATAGGTGTCGTTCACGTCAAAATACATCACATCGGTTTCCGTTCCGAAAAGCTCTGTGGCAAAATCGGCGTACAGCTTCGTGTCAATCCAACGCTCGCCCATGTTGATGTCGAGTTCCTCGTAGGGTATCGCTTCGGGCATGGCTTCCTCCAATGCTTTTACAGCGGTTTCCGCCCAGTCCTTTTCCTTGCCTGTGAGGTCGGGAAGATAAGAGCCTGTTTCCTTACTTTTGGCGATGACGTTTCCGGCTATGAACTTGCCTTTGTGCTCCCATTCTCCGGTGGCAGGATTGTAGAATATCTTGCCTTTAAGGTCGTCGATAACTTCGTCCTCGTCCTTGCCTGTGGTCTGTGTCAGATAGCCCATATCCACACAGCCGTAAAAGTTCAGACTGCTTGCCAACGCTTCGGTCGGGGTGAGTAGTACGGTCGTATCTATCCTCTTGAACGCTACAGGCTCACGCATGATGTCGGCTTTGAATATGTCGCCTTTGACCTGCATTTCAATCGTGAACACTTCCACGCCGAGGCTGTCAAGCATAATAAACTCCTTGTTGTCGTTGGAGTGGAAAAAGCCCCATTTGGCTACAAATGCGTCATAGCAAGCGTTCAGCCGTTCACGCAAATGCGGCTGTTCCGTCTGTTCTTCCTGCTCTTTGATTGCAAGTTCAAAATATGCCTTACGGATAGCGAAATAGTCGTTTGCCCTGTCGGTGTTCACCTTGCCCTCGTCCACCGGGACAAAATCGGTGGCCGTCTCTTGGTATAGTTCGGATTTGCGGTATTGGATAACGCCCACCTGCCCCTCGAACAGCACCATTGCACCCTCTTTCATCCACACTTCCGGCTCGTCCGTATAGGCTCGTCTGCCTTTTGGTGGCTGCTTAACGGCCACACTGCCGAAAAGGGACATCTGCGTGTGTATGCCGTCCTGTCCCTCACTTGTGAAAAGGCTTTTGCGGAAATAGCGGCCAAAGTCGAGTTTGAGCAATGCGGCGAGGTACTGCAACATGGCGTTTTCATCACCCTGCCACTGGTATTTGCGTACATACTTGCCGTACTGGTTCATCGCAATGCGGCTGCCTGTTGCAAGGGTGGTTTTCGGCAACGTAAACAGTTTGTTGGCGTATTCGGTCATTGTGCCTGTCGTATCTGCCCTTTCCCTGCCGACCTGCAAAAAGAGCTGTTCCCTTTGTGAAAGTGACGCCTTGTGTGTATGTTTTTGAAATACAAGTAAGTCACTGCCTACCTCGATACCGCTTGTTTGCATGAAAAGCGTGTCGGGCAGACGAATGGCACTTATCAAATCGGCATGGTTCACAAGGTAATCACGCACGAATTTGTTGCTTGGTGTGTCGGCCACGCCCCTTGATGTGACGAAAGCCAACAGACCGCCCTCGTTCAAAAGTTCCATAGCCTTGACGAAAAAGTAATTGTGTATGGTCTTGGTAGCCTGCTCGTATATGCCGCCTTTCTTCCAGAGTTCCGCATCGAACACACGGAAATTGCCGAAAGGGATGTTGGAGGCTATGACATCGAATTTCGTATGTTCAAAGCCCTGTTCGTCTATTGTTTCAAACTCGGTTGTCCGTGTAACCGTGTTGTCATGCAACAGGGAAAGTATCAGTCCTGAAATCGGGTCTTTCTCAATGGCATAGTCATAGGTATTCGGCATGGCTACGGGCAAGAAACCACCTATGCCTGCGCTCGGTTCGAGGAAAGAGCGCATTTGCAATCCGTTATCCTTGAATGTAGTGTGTATTTGCTTTGCTACCGCATCAACAAGGAATTTCGGGGTGTAGAACGCTGTCAGGACAGAGGCTTTCATGGCTTCCGTGAAATAGGGATAGGTGTCGATAAGTTCCTGCAACTGCCTTATCGGTTCTTCCATGTCGCCACTTACAGGCTTGTCCGTGCCGATGTTCAGCACTTCTTTGATACCGCCAAACCCCGAATATTGGGATAAGGTTTCTTTTTCCTCTGGTGTGGCTTGTCTGCCTTGAATGTGGATTTGTAACGCTGTCTTTATCGCTTCCACGTTTGCCACCAATGATTTCAATTTGTTGTAACTCATATTTAACCTTTCTTTTTATTTCCCTTTGTTCGGTCTGTTTGCGACCGCCGGGAAGATTTTTCTGCTTTCGGAAGGTGGAGAGGGACAATCGGACAAGGCTGAACCGGAAAAATACGCTCGACAGAGGGAGAGGAAGATTTTTGCGTGTCACTCGCGGCGGCACGCCGGCATTGGCAAGATTGGCACGGTCGGTTACCTTTGCGGAAAATTCTATCCCGTAGGTCGCACGGCAGCGGACTTGGGTCTAATGGCAACTGTTAGAAAAGGAAAGATTATGGGTAAAAGAGTGAGGCGGCCAGCCAGGACGGACTTTCCGACGGACTGTCTTGGGACTACAGAGGGCAGGATTCATCCCGCCCCCTGTAATGCCAAGTCTGTCCGTGTCCGTCCTTTTGCAAAAGGGGCTTCACGCACTTTATGTAACGTGCGTGAAGCGGCTTATGGCAAACTGACCGCAGGATGTAAGGTTATAAGAGGGAGAAAAAGGATTTTTACAAAAGGCCGTTGGTCGATCGGAACAACAAACCGTACCGAGACTTTGCCCGATACGGTCTGTCCTTACCCTGCATATAACTCAGTCTATGTCATAGCCTATCATGTATTCATCGTTGATAAGCAGATAATAGTAGCCGTTGCCGCAATTCCGGTATTCTTTGCTGAATCCAGCCGCCATATCTCCATTTTCGCGTGGCTCACACCATAACGTACCGTCATAGCCACAAAAGTCGAAGCGTCCGGTGGAAAACTTTTCGCCTTGCTTCAGTGCCGTTCTGAAACGAGCCATATCCCAACTGCCACAATACTTCTCGATGGTGGCAAGTCCGATACACCTGCCGTCAATGCGTGTGCCGGTCGTGATGCGGTTCTCGTAAAGGGATTTATCCAAATCGGCATTAGCGATTTTGCGAAGCCAATCATTCGTATGCGTGGCAAGTCGGGCAAGTTTCTGGTATTTCAAGACCAGTTTCTTTTCTATGTCCGCTGCATCTTCGGGAGAGGCTGCCGGATAGTATATCTTCTCAATGCTTGCCCAATCCGTGAAGATGTACCCGCTTTTTCGTTTTCTTGGCGCAATAATGCCGATAACATTTTCATTGCGGTTGATGAATAATCGCCTGCGTTTTCCTGCAATCCTTACATATAAGGATGTAGGATTTTGTTCGTTGCGTAGATAGGCTTCTGCCGGATGGATAGTTGTTGTTTCCATATCTGTATGAATTTTGATTTTTGCTGTTCCTATTTGGGTTTACCTGTTCAAAGTTCCGGGATTGTGCCGTTCTTATATAGAACACCGTCCCGATAATGGGACACGATGCCCGGCTTAAGTCCCATTTCCTCAAAGGCTATATGCCTGATATAGTCCTTGTATTCTTTGCCAATGAAATTTTTTCCACAAAGGTTGTTGAAAATCATAGGGACGGAAAAACCGTCTTCGCTCGACAATATCACTTTGCCGTCTTGTCTAATTTCTTCTACCATACTTGTTTACTCTTAATTGGTTGAACTATCATGCTGATTTTTATTTTTCCCTGCTTTCGTTTGCCGTGCAGGTTTGTTTTCAGCTTTTTGAGGCAGCCAGAGGATGAAGCTGTGGCATCATAAGCCAAACCCGGATAGAAAACCGACCGTGCAACAGTCTGTTTTCGTCATCCGAATGCAATGCGGCTTGGCGATTATGCGCTTCGTCCTACATTCGCCGACGAAAAGAGTAAAGAATGACCTGCCGATAAACGAGATGTGACAACAATAAAACAGGAAAATACGATTTGGTAAATTGTCATTGTACAATATTGAACAATCACTAAATATCGGCACAATTTTAATTTAGTGCCGATATTTAGTAGATGATGACAAAAGGTTATTTACATATAGATTGTTTTAAATAAATACAAATTTTCGGCACTATTCAGAAATAGTGCCGAAAATTTGCTATATTTGCAGGCAAAAACAGGATATAATATGAGTAACAAAACAACGACATCCATACTTGAATACGCTGAAGTACACCGTGATTTCAGCATGGATGACTTGTTTGCCTATCTTCACGAAAAGGTTGGCATAAGCAAGTCTTCCTTGTCATGGTATCTGTTCAAGCTCGTGAATGAAAATGCATTGGTCAGAACCGGACGCGGAATGTATGCTAAAGTCATGAAACAGCCCTTTGTTCCTAAACTCATAGGTGAAGTAAGAGAAATTTACGATTCGTTGCTGGTCAATTTCCCATTTGCGAAGTTCTGCGTCTATCAGGGGGATATTATCGCACCCTTGCAGCATCACCTTTCTTCCAACCGTGTTGTCTATGTGGAAACAGACAGGGATTCGGCAGAAACGGTTTTCAACTTTTTGAAAGACGGGAACCGTGACGTCTATCTGCGACCGGACAAAGATATGATTTACCGATATGTAGATATGGACAGCCGTGTCTTCTTTGTGAAAAATTTGGTCTCGGAAGCTCCTTTGCAGAAAGTATCAGATATACCGATGCCCACACTGGAAAAGCTGTTGGTGGATATATTGAGGGATGCGGATTTCTTCTACCTACAAGGTAGTGAAAGCGAGCATATCTTTGAAAATGCCTTTAACCTGTACGCTGTCAATCGAAATCGGCTATTCAGGTATGCCGGCAGACGTAAGGCAAAAGAAGAAATATTGTCCATATTAGAAAATCTGAACATAAAATGATAAAGAAGGAGTGTTTTACGGCAGAATGGATCGAACAGGTTTCATCCGAATTGCACTATAATGACAAAAATCTGATAGAGAAAGTAATCCGTGCCCTGTCCCTGCTTGAAATGCTGGTTAAAGCCGGGTGTCCACTGGTTTTTAAGGGAGGAACGGCACTTATGCTCATACTTGGGAAATCTGCTCATCGTTTGTCAATCGACATTGATGTTATCTGTCCCCCTGGAACCAACATTGAAGACTATCTGAAATCATTTGCCGATTTCGGCTTCATCAATCTGGAACTTGTGGAACGCAAGCAACGGGATGATGCGGATATTCCCAAGAGCCATTCCAAGTTTTTCTATCAGATTGCCTACCGAAATGACACCGATGCACAATCCTATATCCTGCTGGATGTACTCTACGAGGACATTCATTATTTCCGTACCCAACAAATAGCTATCGACTGCCCGTTCATACGGTTGGAAGGAAAACCATTGATGGTAACAGTCCCGTCCGCAGAAGATATTTTGGGCGATAAACTGACGGCTTTCGCTCCCAACACAACTGGAATACCTTATTACAAGAATGGAAGGTCCTGTTCGATGGAGATAGCCAAACAGCTTTATGATGTGGGGCGGCTGTTTGAAAATGTTTCAGACCTGCAGATTACCAAAGAAGCGTTCCGTAAGATTGCGGTGGTCGAACTTTCATACCGGTCTTTCGGAACGGACATAGGGCAAGTTTTCAATGACATCCGCCAAACGGCACTTTGTATCTCCACACGGGGAAAAGCCGGAGAAGGTGATTTTGATTTGATACAAGACGGAATCATCCGTGTCAAGTCATTTATGTACAAGCAGCGTTATCTGATAGACCATGCCATTATTGATGCAGCAAGGGCGGCTTATTTAGCTACGTTAATTGAAAAGGGAATCAATGAAATAGAATCTTATTCCAACAACCCTGCCGATATAAAGGATATGGTCATCCGACCTTCGCTGCCCAACAAGCTGAATAAGCTGAGAAGCAACCTACCGGAAGCCTACTACTATTGGGCAAAAACGAGTGAGTTATTGGAAGCATGAAGTTTTACGAACATCGAATGGAAAAGATAAAAGCCGTATTCAACTGGAGCGGGGGAAAAGACTCCGCGCATGCCCTTTGGCGAGCTCGTCAATCGGAGCTATACGACATCGTTGCCCTGCTCACCACAATCAATCGTGACTCGCAACGCTCCACCATGCACGGTATCCCACTCCCCTTGCTTCAGGCACAAGCAGACAGTATAGGTATTCCCCTGCATATCGTGAATCTCACACCCCAGGGGAACCTTGAAAATTACGCAGAGGCCATGACTTGCGCAGCCCTACATTTCAAGGAGCAAGGAGTAACCCATTTTATTTTCGGGGATATTTACTTGCACGATGTCCGTGCCTACCGGGAGCGACAACTCGCTCCACTCGGAATAGAGGTTGTGGAGCCGTTATGGGGAGTAGTCTCCTCGGAAATCGTCATGCAGCAATACCTCGCTTCCGGACTGAAGACGGTCATCGTGACCACGCAAGCCGATGGCTTGGGAATGGATGCCATCGGTCGCGAGGTAGATGCCGACTTGATTGCCTCTCTCCCCAAGGAAATGGATCCCAACGGAGAAAACGGAGAATACCACACGTTCTGCTACGACGGACCGATATTCTCCTCACCCGTACTTTTCCGACTGGGAACTCCCTTTAGCCAAAGTTATGACATCCGGCTTGAGGATGGTACGATTCAAACCTATACTTATTGTTTTGCCCATCTTTCCGCCGAACCATAACACGGATTACATTTGCAATCATAAATCAACAATATGGAAAACAAAGGATATATACATGTCTATACTGGCAACGGGAAAGGAAAGACAACGGCCGCATTTGGGCTTGCCATTCGAGTTTTGTGTGCCGGAGGAAGCGTCTTCATCGGACAATTCGTAAAGAACATGAAATATAATGAAACCAAGATCGAACATCTGTTTAACAACGTCCGCATCCAGCAATTCGGTCGGGGGTGCTTTATTGAAAAGAAGCCGGCACAAGAAGATATTGACGCAGCTTATGCGGGATTGGAAAGCTGCAAACAAATTCTCGCTTCGGGAGAGTATAATCTGGTCGTGCTCGATGAACTAACCATTGCCCTGTATTACGAGTTGCTTTCCATTGAGGAGGTATTGACGGCGATTTCTCGACGACATTATGGGACAGAGTTGGTAATCACGGGACGGTATGCTCCGGCAGAATTGATTGACATAGCCGACTTGGTCACGGAGATGCGAGAAGTCAAACATTATTACACGGAAGGCGTCCTCTCCCGCAACGGGATAGACCGTTAGAGTCCGATCTCCCTACTCGGTCTTGGTTTCACAATCATTCAAATAAAAAAATTACGATAAGTTCCAAAATGAAAAGTCCCCTGTTTTAATCGAAAACCACATCACCCAATGACACTCTTTTCGATTAGCGTTTGGCGACATAAACACTCTTACAACAGTCTGCTCAAAGCTGAAATGCACTCCTGCTGTGTAGTCCGGATGTAATCGAAAACGACCGACGGATCGACACTCTTGCCGTTTAGCTTGCAGGTTATGTGCAGGTGTTCGCCTGTACTTCGTCCGGTCGAGCCGGTAATACCGACGGCATCGCGGGGACGGACTACCGTCCCCTTGGCGGCCAGCACCCGTGAAAGGTGGCAATAACTTACTGTATAGTTTCCGTGCCGCAGGGTCACATACTTGCCGGATGTCTTGTCCTGTCCCACTTTGATGACCACCCCCTCCATCATGGCCAATACCTGCTCGCCCCGTGCGTGCAGGTCGATACCGCCGTGAAACTTCCTCTTCCCGGTAAACGGGTCTTTCCGGTAGCCGTATGGCGATGTAATTCTGATGCGCTGCAATGGATAAGACACGCTGAGATAACGGTCAATCCACAACTTCTTACTTTCATCGGCAGGTTTTGTCGAAGTCTCCTGTGCAGGAGCCATGCTTTCGGGTGTCGGCTCCTGCTTTTTCATACCCTCCTGCAAGGCTTCTACCTTGTATCTTTCTGGTGTCTTGGCAATCGTGTTGAACTGCGCCTGAACGGGCATCGTGCAGAATGAAATACCCGATATTGCTATCAGTAAAATTTTTCTCATTCGGCAAAGTTATAACGGGAGTTTTCATGTCGGAAACAAACAGCCGTCATTTCTTGCATTGGTTTGATATTTTGCGTCTATTAGTACGATTTTGATTAGATAATTGTACTAATGAAGATGAAAACAGCATATTGCAACCGTTTATATAGCTGTATTTTTGTTCATCACAACAAGATGTCTCTATCTTTGTATAGTACAATTTTATAATATAAATATAGTATGAAAAAAGTTCAGATTGAATTTGATGAATTACCCTTCTTGGCACTGGAACGATTCGGTCTCACACGGGAGATGATCGAGGACTTGCCGATGCGTGTGCTGGATGACATCTGCAACGGCCGGCATTCTCCCGTGCTTCCCGTGCGTGTTACCGATGAGCATGGCGAACAAATTGAGAGCCGCAGCCGCTTTGCCTTTATCCGCATGGACAACGGTCAGGTGGATGTGGTCTTTTATCCGGCACTGAAATCCTCTCCGCTGGAACGGTATGACGAAGCGCAGCAGAAACAGTTGCTCGACGGCAAGGCGATTGTCGCCGACGTGGAAATGGCGGACGGCCGGAGCAGCAAGGCTTTCGTGCAGATTGACACCGAGACGAAACAGGTGATGTATGTCCCCACGCCCATCATCGCACGCAACCTGAAAGTGCTGGCCGAGGTCATGCGCCTCGGTACGGTGGAGGTAAACGGGATGCAGCACGGCGAGCCGCTGACGGTTGTCGTGGACGGCGAGCCTGCTACAGTGGGCATAGACCTTCATGCCAAGACCGGCATCCGCTTCTGTTCGGGCGACGCGCAGCAATGGCGCAACCAGCCCAAGCGCGAGTGGGACAAATACACCTTCGGGTGCTACGGTTGCTGGGTCATGGACGATGACGGCAACCTTGACTACGTTTCGGAAGAGGACTATACCGAAGAGTTGTGGAACGAACAGAAGAAGAGCGGCGAGCGCAACCGTGCGGCAGCCCTTCACAAGTAAAAACAATCAATCCGTAGATTATGGCACAAAACGAATATTATCCCGAAGAGGTACTTGTCTGGAAGATGCAGAGCGGCGAATACGGCTGGCTCGATTACGTCAATCATTTCTCCGCCGACTGGCAGGTTGAATACGCCCGTTACTGCGAGGAAAAGGGGCTTGCTGTCGGCAACGAATCCGCTGCCGAGTTTGTCCGCTTCAAGGACGAACAGTTGGAGGCGGCAATGGAACGCGGCGACGCATAACGAAAACAATCCGACTATGGCGATACGAACGAATACCAATCCCCGGCAGATGGACTTGCAGCCCGAAATGCGCAATATGCTGATGTGTAACGGCCTGCAAGCCCATGTTGCGCTTGATGGTTCAGGGTATCGGCTGATTGTGCAGGGGCATGATTCTCCGCTGCTGGTCTATCCGATAAGCGAACGTCAGATGTTGGCACTCACGGACTGGGGAACCAATACGGCCAACAAGAAAGCCTACAACGTGCTCACGAGCATCGTGGGCAAAGACTTCTATATGCCCAAGAACTTCGTCCATGCCCGCAATGCCAACGGGCGTGTGGCTATGGGGCTGCATGGCTACCGCATCGGCATCGGCGAGTACGGTCGCATGGGACGGATGGGAATGCCCCCGCCGTTCCTCGGCTGGACGCCACGCAACCAGTGGGGCTTCCACCTGCGCAGGGTCGGCGGCCAACTGTTTTTTCCGGGGCCGTCCATCGTACCCGAACGTCCCGACGGGCGCATGAAGCCCGGCGAGTTGCAATCGGGCGGTTACGGATTCTATTACAAGGGGCATCAACAGGCGCAACCCGTACAGCAACGGGACGTGCTGCAGGACTTGCAGGCGGTCATCACGCCGATGGTCAGCCGTCCGCGCAGCGGAGAACCGGCACGGCCGTACAAGGAGCTTATAGCCTCTCCGGTCTATTTTTCCAACGAGAAATGGGCGGAGTGCCTTGCCTCGCACGGTCTTGTCGTGGATGCGGACAGGCGGACGCTGACCGTGCAGTCGGAAAGCGTCCAAGCCGATATGGTCTATGACCTGACGGAAGAGGAAGCGAGGACACTGGTTGCCGCACCCATCGAGGAGCAGCCCGTAGAGAAACGTCTGGAACTGCTGAACGGCATTATCGGGGCTGACTTTTCCGACAAAGTGACGATGGAGGCTCTCAACAGCGATCAACGCATCGCTATCGGTCTGCATCCCGAAGTACAGCAGGATTTGGAACAACGCCAACGGCAGGAGCAGGAGGCTTTCATGCCGGTGGAAACCTCGCTGCAACAGCAAGAGGAATCCATACAGGGCTATGTCGGTGCGGCAGTGGACGGGCGTGACCTCCAGTTTTTGAATGAAAACAAGGGATGGTATCGGGAAGAGAAGCACGGGCGGGAAGTCGAAGTGAGCCAGATAGCCGTTCAACCGGCACAGACCGAGGGGAAATACAGGATGACCGCCGTTATCGACGGTCAGGCTATCAGCCATGAGATAACCCAACGGGACTACGACAAGTTCCTTGCTGTGGATGATTATCACCGGATGAAGCTCTTTTCCAAGATTTTCAGCGAAGTGAACATGAAAACACGCCCGGAAGCACAACGGGGGCTCGGCACGAAAATCTTTGCCGCCCTCACCGCAGGTACGGTAGTCGCGGCGGGTGTCGCGCACGGCATCCACCATCACTGCCATGCACCGGAGTTCTACGGCGAGCGTTTCGGCGGTCTGCCACGCCCGTACTTCAAGCCGGGTGTCGATACGCCGAGGGATGTGGCCATCCGTTGTTTCGAGGCAGAGATGAACCGTGAAATCAATGATATGAGAATGGGGAGGTAAACCATGAGAGATGGCGAACTGACTTATGACGATTTTCTGCGCAGGCTGAACATTCAGGACGTGCTTATTGACGCGGGCTATCACCTGAACCGGCGCGACGGCCTGCGCTATCCCTCGTATGTCCGGTTGGACAGCGAGGGGCGGCGCATCCGCAACGACAAGTTCATTGTCACGCAGCAAGGGAAATGCTGTTTCAAACCGCAACAGCAGAAGTCGTATAACATCATTTCCTTTATCAAGGAGCATCCGCATTTTTTTGCGGAATACCGTGCAGGCGTGTCTCCCGACCGACTGGTAAACCTTGTCTGTAACCGGTTGCTGAACCATCCCGTCGCTGACCGGAATACCCGGATTATCCAGCCTAAACGGGATGTGAAGCCGTTTGATATGGCGGATTACAACATTCACCAGTTCAATCCGCAGGATCGGGCGACACAAAAGAAGTTCTATCCGTTCTTCAAGCATCGGGGCATCGACCTTTACACGCAGTATGCCTTCCATCGGAACTTCTGTCTGGCAACGAAGCATCGTGAGGACGGCATGAAATACACCAATCTCGCCTTTCCGCTGACCGTTCCGAAAGATACGGAACAGGTTGTCGGTCTGGAAGAGCGGGGACGGCCTCGCATGGATGGCAGCGGCAGCTATAAAGGGAAGGCGGAAGGGAGCAATTCGAGCCAAGGGCTATGGATTGCCAGCCCAGCCAAAACTACACTTACCGAAGCCAAGCATATCTACTGGTTCGAGAGTGCCTACGATGCGATGGCCTATTACCAGCTTCATCAGGCAAACGACAAGGATTTGCGGAAAGCGGTCTTCGTATCTACCGGCGGCAACCCGACGGTGGAACAGATGCGGGGTGTCCTCACACTCACGCTTCCTGCCAAGCAACACATCTGTTTCGATACCGACCTCGCGGGAATCGAGTTTGCCAAGAACCTGCAACAGGAGATGTACCAGGCCGTCCGTTCCACCATCGAGGAGACACCGGAGCGAAAGCCTTATCTGGATTCCGTTGCTGACGGCAAGAACCTCGATGAAGGTGACATAGACCTGTTGCCCGACGCTTTGCGGTCGAGCTACGGGAAATATGAATCCGCGTGGGAAGAAACCATGTCGATGCGTTCGAGCGGCCTGTGTCACCCGGATGACATACGGGAACAGACGGAGATTATGAATGGACATTACAAGGAGTTCCGTGAAGGATTGCGGGAGTTCCTCGGTCTGGACAAGGCGAATGACGCCTCTTTTGTCCGTGAACAGCCTACCTATCCCAACAAGGACTGGAACGAACAGCTTTTGGCCGGGCAGAAACAGGAAGAGACGGTCGATGAGACACAGGCGAGAGAACAGTCACCGGAAGAGGAACAACAAACACACTTTCGCCGATGATGACCGATGCACCCACAGGACATTTCCAAAGTATCGTGCTGCAACCGCACGCCGGACAGTTCGTTATCGACGAGCTGCCCGCAATCGTATTGTGCTGTGCAGCATGGGTGTACGGTGGCATGGAGGGACTGCCTCTGACAGCTCTTGCCGTATCGGTTGCCGCATTGCTTGCTTTGGCATTGCTGTACCGTTTCATCTATCTGCGCCGGACACGCTACCACATCGGTAGCGAGCAGCTTATCAGCATGCATGGGGTGCTGTCCCGGAAGACGGACTACATGGAACAATACCGTATCGTGGACTTTGTGGAACACCAAAGCCTTATGCAGCAGCTTTGCGGATTGAAGACGGTACGCATCTTCTCGATGGACAGGAATACACCCCGGCTTGATTTGGTAGGTATCAGACACAACTTCGATGTGGTAACGCTTATCCGGGAACGGGTCGAGTATAACAAACGAAAAAAGGGAATATATGAAATCACGAATCATTAGTCTGGTCATTTTTGCCGTCTGCATGATGCCACACTGGGCGAAAGCACAAATCACGGCATCCAATCCGTTGGAATGGATGGCGTTGGCCGAGGGCAACGAAGTCATCAATGACCAGATAGAGAAACAGATAAACGGCCAAACGAAGACAGCGATGCTGCAGAACAGCATCGCCGCCGAGTTCAACCGTATTCACAAATGGGAGAAGCAATATAACAGCTATCTCAAGACGGCAAGCGGCTACGCTTCGTCGCTGAAAGCCTGCACCCACCTCTACAACGACGGCGTGAGAATCTTTCTTACGTTGGGGAAATTAGGCAAGGCTATCAGGAACAACCCGCAGGGCATCGTCGCCTCCATGAGCATGAACAACCTCTATATCGAGACGGCAACGGAACTGGTATCGGTCTTCACACTCCTGAATGACGCAGTGGCCAAGGGCGGCAAAGAGAATATGCTCACGGGAGCGGAACGCAGCAAGACCCTGTGGGCGTTGAACGACAAACTTTCGGCTTTCAGCCGGAAGCTGCACCTGCTCTACCTGAGCATACGGTACTATACCCTCAATGACGTGTGGAACAATGTGACGGCCGGGATGCTCGACCGCAACAACGGGGAGGCGGCTCGGATGGCCATGACCCGTTGGCGCAGGGCTGCCGTCCTCGCACGATAAAAACGGAACTGACAATGAAACGGACAATTTGGATAGGCATCTTATTGTTGTGCATCGGTATTAACAAGACATGGGCGCAGAACGACCCCGTGCTTGCCGGAATGATCCTGCTCTATACTGACAAGGCGGAAAAGGAGCTGAAGAACCAGGAGAAGGTCATGCTGATGCAGACTACCGGACACCTGTGGACGAAAGAGGAAGTGAAAGCCACGACCGACCTGCAACGGGAGTTCAACAGCTATCTGGACTCTTTCCGGTCGATAGTCTGCTACGCGGCGCAGATATACGGTTTCTATCACGAAATATCGAAGCTGACGGATAACATGGGTGACTTTACCAGACAGGTGAGCCGGAACAGCTCCCATGCGTTGGCCGTCGCCCTCTCCACGCAACGGAACTGGATTTACCGGGAACTGATCATGAACAGCGTGGAGATTGTGAACGACATCCGCATGGCGTGCCTTTCGGACAACAAGATGACGGAGAAGGAGCGCATGGAAATCGTATTCGGCATTCGTCCGAAGCTCAAGATGATGAACAAGAAACTGCAACGGCTGACCAAGGCGGTGAAGTACACGACGATGTGCGACATCTGGCGTGAAATCGACGAGGGAGCACGTCCGGCGGCCGACAAACGGGACATAGTGGAAGCTGCCAAGCTACGCTGGCGGCAGATTGGAAGAAATGTAAGACCTTAAAAACAGACAACGTATGGGCGTTTGGAGTACACTATTGAAATATGGCGGCAAGGCCGCAAAAGGTGTCGGTACGGCAACGGCGGCTACCGGCAAAAGTATGGGAAAAGCGGTGCTGCACCCTTCGCAGACCTTGCGTGGCGCGGGTCAGGCCGTCAAGACGGCGACCATCGGCGGCGCGGTCGGTTATGTGGGTTGGGAGAAGCTGACCACCGACAAAAGCGTGGTGCGTATCGTGAGCGATGCGGTCATCGGCGAACCGGCGACGAATACTCTCGCGGAGACAGCGGACGGTGTGCGTGAACTGACGGGCAAGGCCGGGGAAGCCGTCAGTTCGGTCAGCGGTGCGGTAACCGGCATCGACAACAAGCTGAACGGTGTGTCGAACTTTTTGCGCCAAGCCTCCGGTGGCGGAGGCCTTGATATGTTCGGCAACTTTTTCCGTAACCTCGGCAGCGGCAACGTCTCCGGATTGAGTATTGCCGGATTGGTTGCGGCGGCGTTCCTCATATTCGGACGTTTCGGCTGGCTGGGCAAGATTGCCGGCGCATTTCTCGGCATGATGCTCATCGGCAACAATGCGGGTGTCTTCCGCACGCCGGAGACAGAAAACGTGCAACGTACCCGTACACCTGACTTTTCGGCAGGGGAACAGGCACATGGCGGAGGAATGAGAAGATAGAATACGAATCAAAATGGAAACAGCATGAAATATACAGAAGAAATGATCCTGCAATCCGAAAGCGGCTATTGTATGCCTTTCGAGGAACAGCAGGGCAAGGACGTGGAATTGTCGCTCGGCTACGGCGAGCAGACCGACCCGGCGACGGGCGAGAAATTCTTTCATCACGGCATTGACTTCAACGTGCGGTGCTATATGCTTTCCGCCCTCGCCAGCGGCATCGTGTCTGGCGTGGGCAACGATTCCGGACACGGTATCTGCCAGACCATCCGCTACGGGGAGTATGAGGTGATTTACGGAAACCTGTCCAATGTCTTCGCCCAATTCGGCCAGCGTGTAAAGGCCGGACAGACGGTAGCTTTGAGCGGTGACAAACTGCACATGGCCGTCCGCTTCAAGGGTGAGGAACTAAATCCGTTGGAATTCTTGACAATGCTGTACGGGAATATCCAGGCAATGCGTCAGGCCGGCGGACACGAGACAGACTATTTATCCGGCTTGGAGATGGAACTGAAAACCGATTATGAACGGGACAAAAGGGAGATCGAGGAACTGATGCTGCGCTTCCTGCCGCACTATATGGAGGATTTGCGGCATGGAGCATACACCTTGCCCCGAAATACGGAGCAGTCGCTACGCCACATCTTCACGGTGGGTGCGATGAAGGAGTATTTCTACGAGAATATGCCGAGCATGGCCAATCCGCTCGGACTGGGACATAAGGCCATGCCGCTGGTCTGCAAGGTGCAGAACCTCCTTATTGCGGATTTCCTGCATTACCTCGCCCTGCGGCATGACGTTTACCTCTCCACTGCGGGCGGCGACATAAAAAAAAACTCCATGACGAAGCCCTGACCTATGGCGGCATCATAGACCCGTTGGCGGAACTGGACATCGACATACAGAGCTTCGACATACCGAGGCTTGTCACGGTCTATCCCGACCGGGCGGGTGTGCGCTGGTGGACCAAGGCATGGTTCAACAACCGGGAAGAGGGCGAGACATCCGTCGAAATCGAACGGGAGCAGGCGATACGGTTCATGCAGGGCAACATCGAAAAGGACGCATGGCTGGAAGAGTTCTTTCCCCGGCAGATGGAGGTTTACCACAACGCCATCGAGCAGACGAAAGAACAGTTATTGAAACAGATAAATATATAATACACAATATGGATGGAATCAGACATAGCCGGCAATTCGCGGAAATAGAACGCCTCGTGAGCGACTATTTCCACTGCCACCTTGCGCCCGTCATGTCGAAAACGCAGGCTTTCCTCACGAAGAAGCAGGGTGAGGAAATGAGGGAGTATTCCACCTCATTGGGTGGCATACTCAGCGCGATGGCGTCTGCGGCACAGCCGATGGGCGACCCGTACCAGGTACTCAAGGTTACGGGCGAATGGAACTCGAAGACGACGGAGGACTACATCGGAATGTGCAAGGCGGAGATTACCGGCTCCAAGGAGATACAGCAAGACCTCGCATACATGGCCGGGCAATGGCGCGATACCGTCGTGCGGGAAATCGGGCGTGAGCGGTACGACGAACTGTCGGAACAATTAGGCGGCGATCTTGCCTATGCCTATATGGACTACCGGGTGGAGGAACTGATGATTGACCGGCTGGTCAAGGAGCGTATGCCGAAATCGTCAGCCGACTACATCATCCGCAAATCTGCCGAATCGAGCCTGCTCGGACTTTCGCAAACCTTGAACCGCTCGCCGCTGGCCGAGGAAATCGAGGCACGGGGTGAAGCCGCCTACTGTCCGAATGGTTGGGAAAAGGGTGCAGGACGGGTGTTAGGAGCAGCGACGGATGCCGTCATGATGGGTGGCGCGGGTTCGTGGGCGACACTGGCAAAGTTTGTCGGGGTGGATGTGGCTATCTCGGCAGTTGCCTCACGCTTCGAACCTGAAAAGCCCGATACGCTCTCTGTAGAGCAATGTATCAGCAAAGGAGTGTTCGGCAGTGAACGGAACGTGTTTACGGACTTCCGTAAGGAGGCTGCAACGATGCAGACCGGAAAAAGTGAGCTTATAACAGCCGCCAACGAGCAGTTGAAGAAAAAAACGCCGGTCGTCAGTTTCAATTTTTCGGAGTGGCTGCAGACACGGAACCATACTCCTTTTTTCTGGATGACCGGACAGGATGAAAAAGAGCCTGACCGAGCCGAACGCTACAAGGATGTGCCGCTCGTCGTCGCTCCCGGACGGGAAGAGGCATACTTGAATGATTTGGCTAAAAAAAGTAACATGGCGGCTGCGAACCCCCAAAAGGAATCGACGGAAACGGAACAGAGGGAGAAAGTGGAGAAAGAAGAACGGCAAACGGTTATTCCCCACGAAGAAAAGACACAGGAAGAACCGCCAGTACAGACCAACACGAAGGGATGGAGCGGATTGCTCGGTACATTGGGATTAGAGGGATTGGGCGATATCACAGGCAACCTCGGATATGTCATGGCCATGCTGCCCGACATCCTGTTGGGGGCTTTTACCGGCAAGACACAATCGCTGCGATTCGGGGACAACCTGCTGCCGATAGCGAGTATCGTGGCCGGTCTGTTCGTGCGTAACCCGCTGCTGAAGATGCTCCTTGTCGGGCTGGGCGGCGTGAACCTGCTGAACAAGGCGGGACACGAGGCGTTGGGGCGTCCCATGCCGTCCGCCGACGGGCATACGGAAAACCAGTACCGCCGTTATCCCGACGAACCGCTCAATTCCCGTATCGTAAACCCTGTACTGCAAGGCAGCACGCTCATCGCCACGATAGACCGTGTGCCTTGTACCATCCAGCTCACGCCGACCGTCGCGGAGGCTTACCGTGCAGGGGCATTGCCGCTGAACACGCTGGCGAACGCTGTACTTGCCAAGAGCGACCAGCTCAACCGGATTGCCTCGCAGAATTATGATGACGGACAGCGGGAGACGATTGTGCGTACACGGGGCATCCAATAATTCCATGAAACAATAAAAGCATGATGATATGAAAGAAAAGTCGCAAATCGAAAAAAAAGCCGAAGAAAAGCAGACGGAACTGCTGTCTGCCGCACTGGGCGGGGCATCGAACGCCGGCGGCCATTGGCTCAACGTATCGGGCAAGGGATTTCCCCGGCTCTATCCGCAAGGGGTCTCGGCCAGTCCGTTCAATGCCCTCTTTATGGCCTTGCATTCGGACAGGAACGGCTGCAAGACCAACCTGTTCACGCTTTATAGTGAAACCAAGGCACGGGGTGCTGCGGTACGGGAGCATGAGCAGGGCGTACCGTTCCTGTTCTATAACTGGAACAAGTATGTCAACCGGAACAATCCGAATGAAACCATCGACCGCACCGCCTATCTCCAATTGGACGAAGAGCAAAAGGCACAGTTCAAGGGTGTCCACAACCGAGAAATCCGCACGCTTTTCAATATCGACCAGACGACGTTGCCCTACGTGGACAAGCCGGCTTACGAGGATGCGGTAAAGCAGGACGGCAGTGTTCAGGAAAGAGGATATGCCGAGGCGGACAACCGCAGGTTGCGCACCCGGTTCAACGATTTCCTGCTGAAGATGCGGGACAACCTCGTTCCCGTGCGCTCGGACGGTAGCGGAGTTCCTCATTACGAGACGGACAAAGATGCGGTCTATATGCCGCGTCAAAAGGATTTTGAGCATTACCACGATTATGTGCAGGAAGCCTTGCGGCAGATTGTGAGTGCCACAGGGCATCAACAGCGGCTTGCCCGTGAAGGCATGGTCATGAAAAACGGTGTGGCTCCGTCGGAGGATGCAGTAAAATATGAAAGGTTGGTCGTGGAACTGGCTTCGGGTATCAAGATGCTGGAACTGGGACTGCCCGCGCGTCTGTCCGATGCAAGCCTGAAGACGGTGGATTACTGGTGTCGGGAGTTCAAGGAAAACCCGTGTATGATGGACGCTCTCGAAAGCGACGTGAACAATGCGCTTGATGTTATCCGAAAAGCAGAACGGGGCGAGAAAGTCGAGTACGCCACCCTGCGAAACAGACGGCAGACCACGACCATGCAGGAACAGATGCCCAAGCATTACTTTGTGGCGAATGAAATCCGCCAGCACCCGGACAAGGCGGCGAAAAGCATCGTCCTCGTCATAGACCGGGAGGCAAAATTGGTAGATGTCATTTTGCCGGCAGGAGCTTCGACCGAGACGAACAACGAGATTCCCGGCATGAACAAGGGACGTATCGAACGGGCATTGCAGAAAGAGGGTATCGAGCAGGTGCGTTTCTATAATACTGACGGTGCATTGGGCTACAGACCCGATGACAGCTATTTCAATGAAAAAATGGTGACACTGGCCCGGTTAAGGAACTACACGTTGGAAAAGCTCTCCACGTTGGACGTGTCGGAGGCGGTCAGACGGGCGAATGAGGTCGGGTTCGATGCCGTGCAGATGATTCAAGACGACAAGAACCGTTGGGCACTCTATATCAAGCCGGAAAACAAGGAGGGGTACAGCGTCTATCCCGATAAGGAGGATGTGAACCGTTTTTTCTCCACGCTCAAGCAGGCGATGGACAACATTGACAAGGTACGGATGGAGCTGGCGCACAAGTATTATGCACTGGCGGAGGTCAAGCCCGACCTGAAAGTGGATTTGTTCGGCAGCGATACACCGGAGATTGACCTGAACCGTATTCAGCGTGTTGCCATCTTCAAGACCAGGCAGGATGGAATCCAGTGTGTGGCAACCATCGACGGACAAAAGCTGCAGCCCCGCAGCGTCACTCCACAGCAGTGGCAACGGATGTGGGTGGCGGAAGACCGGGACGGCTACAAGCGGCATTTGGCGGCTACGCTGTTTGCCGATGTGCTGCAAAAGGGACAATCCGTCGGGGAACAGAAAACGGAAGAGCAGGTACGGCAACAGAATGAGACGGTGGCGGAAAATCGGTCGGAAGAGACGAATGATGAAAACGTGTCTACGAAACGGCAGTTTTGGGACAACCTCAAGGAAAAGCATCCCGACGCCCTGTATCTGATTCGTGCAGGAGAAGTGTACCGGCTTTATAATGAGGATGCGGCAAAGGGAGCAAAAATACTGGGAATTACGGTCAAGGAATATCCGGAACGTGGATTTTCGACTTTCGCAGAGTTCCCAAGGACGCAACTGGACAGCTATCTGCCCAAACTTGTCCGTGCCGGTGAGCGTGTCGCCATCAGTGAGATAGAGCTACAGGATAAACGGCAGGACGAGCAGGAAACACATAGGGGTATTCATAGATAAGGAGAGACGATTATGAGCAAGAATCAGGAATATGCACTGCTGTACGCGGATTATGCGATGGCACAGATGCGCAGGTATGGCATCCCGGCTTCCGTCACATTGGCGCAAGGCATACTGGAAAGTAGCAACGGACAGAGCCGTCTGGCGAGGAACGAGAACAACCATTTCGGCATCAAGGCGACACCCTCGTGGATTGCCGGAGGCGGCAAATACGGAATCTACACCGATGATAAGCCGAATGAAAAGTTCTGCAGCTATGACAGCGTGGGTGATTCATACGAGCATCACTCCCGCTTTTTGAAGGAGAACAGCCGCTATGCCGGTTGCTTCAAACTCTCCCCGGACGATTACAAGGGCTGGGCACAAGGCATTGAGAAAGCCGGTTACGCCACAGGCGGCAAGTATGCCGAGAACCTGCAAAAAATCATTGAGCAGAACGGCTTGCAGAAGTATGACAGGCAGGTGATGCAGGAGATGGCGGCACAAGGCAGGCAGTTCGGGGTGGAACACAATCCGCTCCAGACCTCCGAAGGTGCGGAACATGGAACGGGGTATTCGTTCCCGGTGGAAAGGGATGAATTTCTGTTCATCACCTCGCCGTTCGGAACACGGCAAGACCCGTTGGACGGCACAAAGCAACAGATGCACAAGGGTGTGGATATCCGTTGCAAAGGTGACGCGGTACTGGCTACGGAGAGCGGCGGCAAGGTCGTGGCGGTAAACCAGAACAAGAATACGCCCGGCGGCAAGTCGCTGACGGTGGAATATGCCCGGACGGACGGCAGCAAGGTACAATGTACCTATATGCACCTCAAGGAGATTACCGTCAAGGTCGGCGATACGGTACAGGCCGGCGGACGGCTCGGCACATCGGGCAATACGGGAACACGGACGACCGGGGAACATCTGCATTTCGGTGTGAAGAATATCTATGCCGACGGGACGAAGCGGGATATAGACCCTGCGGCGTATCTGGCTGAAATCGCACAGAAAGGACATATCAAATTGCAAATGCTGCACAACGGGAATGACCTGCTCGCCAAATACAAGGCGGCGGAAGATACCGTGCCTGAAAAGAACCTTTCGCCAGACGGATGGATGAAAAAACTCCTTTCGTCGGAGGATAGCGGTGTGGGAATGTCGGGATGCAACGACCCGATTGTGGAGATGGCGATAACCGCTTTCGCCTCCCTGATGCTGCTGGCCACACAGATTGACAACCGGGAGGAAGAGGAACAGAAGGCTGCCATATCCGCCGCGATGGATCTTCGTACCATCGACCTGAAGCCGTTGTTGCCGAATATGAAGAACTGCGACCTGACTATCGGCGAGAACGGCAAGGCCATTCTGAAAGCGGACAACGGGGAACTGCGTGTCTCACGGGAGCTGACCGCCTCCGAGTTGAGCCGGTTGTCTGCCACGTTGAACAACGGCACACTCACGGAAGAGGCCAAGCGGATGCGTGTAACCGGTATGCTGAATACGGTTATCCTGTCGGAAGCGGCCTCACAGAATTTCGAGCAAGGGATGTCCCGGCAACAGGGACAAACGGAAAACCTGCGAAGATAAAGGCATGGCGATATGATAAAATGCGTGATGATACAGCTATGCAAGTGTCTGGCGGGAGTTTCCCTCCTTGCGTTGCACCTCCGGTTCTGCTACCTGCTGTTGGGATGGATCGGGACGCTCGTTGTCGTGGGCGTGCAATTAGCCATCGCCGGATGGATGGTCTGGGCGATGATACGCGCACCCGACTGACCGCACCCTACAACAGTTCAACATCAATCAACCCATGTATCACTTGTCCGGATGATCCATGTATCATTAAAGACAAAAAACAGATGATTAAATGTAATGTTACGGTATGCGGCGTTATCGGCCGCGATGCATCGGTTCGCAAGAACAAGGAGGAAAAGGAGTTTATGGCATTTCCGCTCCGGGTACAGATTCCGGCAACGGGTGGCCGGCACACTATCGAGGTGGATGTCCGCAAGGAGTGCAGTCAGGAGGAAGTTGCCGGTTATCGGAACGGCTCCCGTGTAGAAGTGAGGGGTACGATGTATCTCAAACGCCGGGGCGACAAGCTCTATTTCAACCTGTTCGCCGATGAAATCTGCAATGCCGCCACGAATGATGCGGATTGCGTCAAGGGTGAGCTGGTGTTTCGTGGTAAGGTCGGCCAAAACATCGAGGAGAAAAGGGATAAAAAAGACCAGCCTTATACGGTGTTCTCGGCGTTCAGTGCGGAGAAGGTCGATGACGGCTTCGAGTACCAGTGGGTGCGCTTCTTCTGTTTCGGCAAGGAGCGCGATGCGTGGCTGCAGCCGGGTGTAAAGGTGGATGCCAAAGGCGAAATGAACCTGTCGGCGCATAACGGGAAGGTCAACCTCTCCTGCAAGGTGGAGGAACTGACGCAATATGTGGCGGATTCGTCTAACTATAATCAATAAAGGTTATGGCCGGTTACAGAAAGAAGAATGCCGACGGGCCGAACAGCGAGGACAAGGCTCTCGACCTGTTCGCCGAAATGATGATCGAGAAAATCGAGGGCATTCAAAAGGACTGGAAAAAGCCTTGGTTTACCGAGGGTGCGTTGCAGTGGCCCCGCAACCTTCACGGGCGCGAGTACAACGGGATGAACGCTTTTATGCTGCTTCTGCACTGCGAGAAAGAAGGGTACAAGATTCCCCGTTTCTGCACGTTCGATTGTGTCCAGAAACTCAATAAGTCCGGCAAGGATGGAGAGGAACTGCCGCGTGTCTCCGTGCTTCGTGGCGAGAAGTCCTTTCCGGTCATGCTCACCACGTTCACGTGCATCCACAAGGAAACCAAAGAGAAAATCAAGTATGACGATTACAAGAAACTCTCCGATGACGAAAAGGAACAGTACAATGTCTATCCGAAGATGCAGGTGTTCCGGGTCTTCAATGTCGCGCAGACTAACTTGCAGGAAGCGAGACCGGAGCTGTGGCAAAAACTGGAACAGGAAAATTCGCGTCCGGTAATCGAGGAGGGCGAGCATTTCAGTTTTGCCCCAGTCGATATGATGATAAGGGATAACCTGTGGATTTGTCCGATTACGCCGAAATATCAGAATGACGCCTACTATTCCATCACGATGAACGAAATCATCGTTCCGGAAAAGGAACAGTTCAAATCGGGAGAATCGTTCTACGGGACACTGTTCCACGAGATGACGCACTCGACAGGAGCGGAAAACGTACTCGACAGGTTCAAGCCGACTACTTTCGGTTCTCCTGAATATGCCCGTGAGGAACTGGTGGCAGAGTTAGGCAGCGCACTGGTCGCGCAGCGTTACGGCATGACCAAGCATATCAAGGAGGACAGTTGTGCATACCTCAAAGGGTGGCTCGATGAGCTGAAGGAATCACCGCAATTCATCAAGACAACGCTTCTGGATGTGAAAAGGGCAACCTCGATAATTACCCAAAAGGTGGATAAGATAGCGCAAGAACTGGAACAAAATGTCGGCGAGAAACAGGGAAACGGAGCGACGGCAAAGGAGAAGACATTTTATTCCTCTGTCGCGTATCTTCAATTTTCCGATGACACGAGGCCGCTTGACGAACTCCGGGAGAAAGGCGATTACGAGGGATTGCTGACGCTTGCCAAGGAGTATTACGACGGCAACGGCATCAACGAACAGCATACTTATTTATCGTCCACGAACAACAAGGGTGACAGCCTGATTGCCGAGGATGAGAATTTCGCTGTCGTGTACAACGGGAGTGTCGGGGGAACCTACGAGGTGATGTTGAAATTCACGGAGCAGGAAATCCGAGACCATATCCGGCGTTACGGTGTCGATATTGCCGGAGAGACGATAAAAGGGGTTGCCAGGGAGATGGCGGCGGAACAGTTCTCCGCTTTGGCGCATCAAAAGATTCCGGCCTTCGAAATGCCGAACGGCGACGTGCTGTATGTCGAATATAACAAGGAGGCCGATACACTTGATGTCGGGCAGGCTACCAATGCCGGGCTGGTCACACAGCATCGTTTCCCTTACGACCACAATATCGGGTTGGATGCCAACTTGCAAACCGTGAACGAGAAGCTGAACGAACTGGAAGAGTATCAGGCAGAACTACAAGAGGCTGAATACAGCGGCGGTATGCGGCGATGAAGGTGACGTAAAAAATGTGGAGCGGACTGGATAAAAGTCTGCCCCACATTTATGCAAAACGATAAAGCTTCCACGCCTATTGCTTAGATTCACTCTTAACAAGTTTCCACGATTCCATACAAAGGATTCCGCTGATGACAAGTATGACGGGCAATAAAGGTAATTGGGTTACACTGAATCCGATAAACAACTCGCTGAGATGAAATAAGTTGAAAATAAACACGAGAGTTGTCAACAAGGCATTTCCTATGTGCCATGGACTACGGCAACCATATAAAACACAAAGAATACCAATTACAGGTATCAGGTAACTGACGGCCATCATGAAGGCAAGCAGTCCAGCAGGCGCATTGCCTGTCGCCTCGATAGTAATGTTTTCGCCCCAAAACAAAGGTAGCAAGTCGGCTAATGTATGCAATGCAAAACCGCAGATAACGGCCACCCAAAGAACGACGATTTTAATTTTTAATGTTTCCATAATTATTTTGAATTAAAATGATTAGAAATTGTACTTCAACTTTATCCACACTTCGGAATTACGGTCGTACATGGCAAACTGACCTTTGTCGGCATGAAAGAAATCGTATCCGACCAAAGTATGTATTTGGTCGGTCAGGGCATAGTCCGCACTCAGACGGTTGTAAATACCACCATTCGCTACATCAATATAAGCGAAAGTAGAAAGATTGAGGGTGTTGCGCAATAAGTCTTTGGATATACGGACAGTGGCCATTCCGGAATTGCGATAAGAGGATATTCCCGACAGATCACCACTGATGTATTTATGGGAATATTGCATCCCCAACTGCCAGTCATTTCCGGCATACCAATCCAAACCGATAAGGGCATTTGTGCTGTTACGAGTGACAACAGGAACATTGATGACGGGGTCTTGTGCTTCCCCGAAGTATTCCGCCGCTTCTGCTCGGATCACGAATTTACCCAATGGGATGGAAAGATCTGCTCCAACCATAGTCATACGACGGTATTCACCTTCGCAAAGCAACGAGTTGTTTTCCGTCACGGTCTTGCGGAAAACAGGCATCTTGTTCCAAGTCCGAAGAACGTAGGCACTGAAATCGACACCGTTGAGATAGGCTCCGATACGTCCTCCGTACTCAACGTTCTTAAAACGTTTTTTCGGCGTTTTGTCAATGTCGATGGAATAAGGCATAGAAACTCCCGGAAGAGTGACCGCCCACGGATTATTCCGGTCAACGGATAACTCATAAAAGGAACTTACCGGAATTACCACCGCCTCGGCATTCCATTTGGGACGGGTATATTTGATTCTTACACCGTTCACCGGAATGCGTATATCGTCATAGTCCTGTGTCAGGAATTCCGTGAAGTCCATTGGTGAAACGATATCGGTGATACGCATGGCGTCCGCCACGCCCCACGTGATGATTTGCCGTCCGGCACGGATATCCCAGTACGATTTACTCCAGTACAAATAGGCTTCACGCAGAAAGAAACCGCTTTGCTCTTTCAACAGGCCGTTATAAACCGCATTTGCCGATACGAACATACCTGCATTCTCTTTTTCTAATGACAGTTCTCCTCTTACACGACTGCGCGATGCCATCCAATCGTTAGGGCTTGCGGTACGGAGGGCATGATACGTGTCGATGAATCCTTTAACTCTTACATGCAGTTGCTCGTTTTCTTCCTGCGCCGAAACAGGAAGAAAAACGAAGCAAAGCAGGAAACTGAAAATCCCGATTCTTCTCATAGGCCCTTCTCTAATCTGGATACAGTGAACATGGAAGCATCCAATTTCATGTCATATTTCGGATTGTTCATCACGATAACGGTTTTGTGTCCGGTCTGCACATTCTCCATCTCCATACGATGTTTCGTCCAGAAACCTTGCACTTTAGTAATCTCCGAGACGGTCAGCACACGGTGAAGTTTGTCCAACTTGTCGTAATACTCCACTCGTATGCCCGTTAGACAATCCTGTGCCACCCATGTCACCTTACGCGAATAAATCTCATGCTTGTCCACAGGAACAGATTCCACTACCCAGCATTTTTTGCCGTCACGTGTTTCCGTGCGCAATAGCTTGTGCCTATCTTCGTCGATGTTCCGGTCGCCCATATCGTCATAAGTGAAATCTGTTCCCATAAAGTAGTCTGTTTTTGACGATGAACCGCTGATGCGACGGGTTTTCTTCATTGCCGGCAGATAGAGCCATTTGTCATCTTCCTTGCCGATTTGGTCGTAGTCCCACGTGAGAAATCCCGTGCCTTTTACGTCACCGGGATAGGTAAAGTACATGATTTTCTTCGTGTCCTTGCCGATGTCCATTGCCCATGATTCCATCTTACGTTCACGCTTCGAACCGTTCTTTTTCACCAATGTAAGTTCCATTTGTGCGTAACGGGTCTCTCCGTCAGGACGTTCATCAACCTTTTTCATGATGTCTCGTCCCGATAACTGCTGCGCCTGTACTGCAATTGCGACAAACACGAATGCCAATGCTAAAAATACCTTTTTCATTTTTCTATTTGTTTTGAATTATTATTTTTTTCTTTCCCGAATACGTAAAACATTCTCACCAATACCGGTGTAATGAACAAGTCGGAAAGCAACGCCGACATGATGCCGATGACAGCCAGCCACCCGAAATTGAAAAACTGCAAACAGCAAGAATCCATGAAGCCGGCAAAAACAGCCGAGGTAATGACGGATGTCGTGACTATTGCCACCCCGACAATGCGGAATGTCCGGCAAATAGCCGTATGATAGTGATTTGCTCGGTCATACTCCAATTTGGCGTGGTTGATGAAGTGTATGGTATCGTCTACTGCCATACCCAGCATCATCGGAATGATGCAGGCGGTCATCATGTCGAGCGGAATGCCCGACCAGCCCATGTATCCACCCACGCAGATTGCAGGAAATAAATTAGGAATCAGCCCTATCAGACCGATACGTACACTTTGGAACACAATCATCAGTATCACACCGATAATAAGTACAGAAATAAGGAACGACTGAATCTGTCCTCGCACAAGATATTGCATCATGGTGGTGAACTGTGGAAGATTGCCGACCGCCGTCACTTTCGCATCGGGAAACAGCTCGGATGCACGCTGTTCTATGTCGGCAAGTTCACGCTCTGCCTCGCCCGAATTATAATTCGACATCTCCACCATCAGGCGCAGACGGCGGTAATCATAGTCCATCCAATACTCCGATTCCGTACCTCCGGCATTCTCGTAGAGCAGCATCATCTGCGCCACCTCGTCTTCCGTATCCGGTATGCGGTAATATGTTTTGTCTCCGCCGTTAAGCGTCTGATTCAAATCTTTTAGTATGTCAAGGATAGACGTTGTTCGTTTGGTCAGCGGATACTCCTCAGTAAGTTTCGTTAGCTGCTCTAAGCGGCGAAGATTGTCGGGTAACTTGGCTTGACCGTCTTCGGGAAATTCCACCATCAGGTCATACGAATAGAGCGAGCCGAGTTCCGAATGACTAACCTCCAACAATTTATTTACATACGGGACTTTTTCGCCCATTGTCCGCTCCATGTCGAAAGCCGGCTCCATCCGCCATACTCCGACACCGAGAGCCAAACACAAAAAGACGAATACGGTCAGGATGGTTTTAGGATGACGCAGGTCGAAATCTCCAACACTTGCCATGATTCTCGACCAACGGGTATCGCTGTTGTCCGTGAAATTCAGTTTGGGTTTTCTATCGCGTCCGAACGACAGCAGCACCGGAGTGACGAGCATTGTCGTGAGCATGACAAACAATACGCAAAGCGATGTGTGAATGCCGATATAGGCTACCGGACGTATCGGCACGATAAGAAAAGAGAGCAATGAAACGATGGTCGTCCAGCCGCAGAAGAATACTGGCCACCCCGTTTCGGTGAATGTTTCCACCACAGCCTGTCTGCGCTGACCGTGAATCATCATCCGCTTGCCGAAGAACGAAAACAGGTGGATGTTGTAAGCAATGGATACGGCGAACGCCAATATCACAGGAATGATGCTCGTTGCCGAATCGACATAGAGTCCCAATGCTCCGGCAATGCCGAATGTGATGAGCAGTCCGCCGAACGTACTGATAAAGGGAGCTATGATACCGCGCACGGAACGTGTCATAATCAACATGACAACGATGGAAATAAGGATGGCGAACTTTGCCAGCCGTCCCATTTCCGTACCTATGAATACCACTTTTTGCTGGCTGACGTATGGCATACCCGTCGCTTTTGGATTCAACGAGGCATATTGCGGTTTGTGGATGATACGGTCTACTTCTTCGCCGGTCAGAATATCGGGCGAAACCGTTGTTTCCTTCTTCCAAATGGAATCAGCCGGAAACGGACGAAGTTTGATAACAATCCATGATAATTTCCCGTCAGTGGATATGAGTTTGCGCGCCACTTCCGGTTTGCTGTAAGCTAACCGCTTAATCTCATTAAGGCCGTCTCTGTCTGACGGTATCTCTTCCGGCACGATTTGTTCTATTGCCATTCCTTCGTCATTGCCCACGAGGAACTCAATATCTGTCAGCGATGTAATCTTGTCCACATACGAAAGGCTGTCAAGCAATTCATTTGACAAAGCCCGTAGTGTATTCAAATTCTCTTTCGTGAAATGATTATCGCATTTTGTCAGCACGCCCACAAAGTAATCATTGCCGAAATGCGCTTTGAACTCATCTGTTTTCACCAACATGGGGTCGCCTTCAATGAAGTAGTCGTCGAATGAAGTCTGCACCACCATTTTCTTTACACCCATTACCGCCAACACCATGACTGCGGTAAATGCTGCAAGCACCCACCAGCGTACCCGCAGCAGCCGTTCGGCAAATGCGCCGAACTTTTCGTTGATTTTTTCTATTTTCATTCCTTTTGTATAATTGGATTTTTATTTTTTGTGTGCGATGATACATAAATCCTCTTTGGGACGTTGATAAACAGAGACATCCGTAAAACCAGAGTCATGCAGATACGCTTTTAATTCTGACGGAGTATAAATTCTCATGTTTTCGATGCGGCTTGTCCATGCGTTGTTATCAGGATTGGATGCTTCACAACAGATTAGAAATATCCCGCCGGGACACAAAACCCGTTTTACTTCATTAAAAGCGGCCGGAACATCTTGCCAGAAATAGATAGTTTCAAATGCAGTCACCGCTTCAAATTGTCCATCATCATACGGCATACAGCACACATTCCCTTGCTTGATGAAACAACGGGTATCAATCCATCGTCTATTACGTTTATTGGCAAACGCAACACTCTCCTTTGAGATGTCTATTCCATGCACCGTTCCTTTGTGACAGAGTTTCAGCAAGCGGGTTAAATTTGCTCCTCCTCCACATCCTACATCAAGCACACTCCATGCAGGCTCCCATTCCACCATTTCAACAGCCCATTCTGCCAAAGGTGCGTGAAAACGGTTCATTCCGCGAAGGATAATCCGCCCCCAAAAGCCGGTAGGACATGCCGTATTCTGCAAAATGCGGTTCAATAGATTCTTTTCTTTCATTGCTATTATTTTATGATTTATATTGTTGTTTGTTTTACTGTAACCACATCAATAATGAACATTGTTTCAAAACGTTCAAAAAAAAGAGGAGAGAACTCCAATCTTGAAATTCTCTCCTCAATTCACCCGAAGCGTTTACACGCAAACGGAATCTTATATATGTAGTATATGTTTCCATCCGTTTATTTCAAATTTTATATATTCTTCCACTATCTGTTGCATTTCATCCACAGTAATTTTGTGCATCAGTATCTCTTCGAACATCGTGAACATCCACACCGTATGCAGATGTATCATAAAATCACTTACCCGTATATTCATCTGCGGATGTCTTGCCTTGTTACTCTCAAACCAGACCTTCACCTGCTCCGTCGCCTTATCTGTAAATTCCGCCTTGAAATGCTCCAAGGAAGAGCCCTGTGCACCGAAAAACAGAATTTTCATCAGTGTACGGTTGCCACGCAACAGATTCATATACTCGGAAACAGCGGAAACGAGATATTCTTCACGTATCATATCCAACGCATCCGCATAATTCCCGTGATGACGGTCGAACATGGCATAGAATGACGAGGTAATAGGTGCGAGGATTGCACAGAACAAACTGTCCTTGCTTGGGAAATAATGATACAGGTTCCCAACTCCGACACCCACCTGCACGGCAATGGAACGCATGGAAGCCTTCGCAAAGCCCTTGCGGGAAAACTCCTTGCGACCAGCATCCAATATCTTCTTCCTTATATCGTTTTTGAGTGCCTGCATTATTAAACAGCGTTTATTATTCGAGTGCAAAAATACTACAATTCAATAATATACACAATACCATAAAATGGTGATTCAACCGAAAGCAATTCAATATCAATGATATATTGAATAAAAAAAGCCCAACAATGAACAGAGATGAACAATGTTCATTGTTGTAACACCCTGCCTATACCAATTCTAAGTATATATAAATGTTTTTAGAATCTACTATCTATTGACACAATTTTCCAACCGAAGTAAGATTGCGGTGTACAGTATTTTGCCAGTTGAAACGACCTGCGGCAATATTGCCGCAAAGTCGTTTTAAGATTTTGTCTTCGTTTGTCATTCTGTACCTCCTTTGCTGAGTATAGTGAGTTGTTCGGGACGGTCTGGAAACCAATAGGCATCACTGTCGATATATACGCATCTACCGCCATTCCACGGCTTTCTGAAAGCTAATACTTCTTTGGGGCCAAACACCACCCCATAGTCGTTTGTAAACGCCACCATATCGCCTACAGCCAAACCGCTGTCTGTTTCCATGACTTCGGACAACCGGCTGAAAAACTCCATGCCCTCGGCTTCACGCTCTTTCTTCCAGCGCAGAAATTCTTCTTTGTGGCTTCTCGATGAGCCAATAGGTAATAACTCCGATGCCCAAACCTCCGTCTCGGAAGAGCCTGTTGAGATTAAGATGATGCTGTCACTATCCACTTTTTCGGGGGTTGAAATAATTCGACATTCTACCTCATTATTGGCAGTGTGCCAAAAAAGGAGATTGCCTTGCTTGATGAAATCGTACTTGTTCATTGTCTTTTGATTTAGTGATTTTTTTTTATTTCCCTTTTCTTGAAGTCTTCTGACTTCGCCCAAAGAGGTTGTTTTCATGTGCGTTCCAAACGGGGGATACAAGAACGACGGACAAGGAACCTGCGATGAAATTTTATGAAATACCGTTATCTCCGATTACGGAAAGTTGTCGTCAAATTTCATTTCAGGTAGCGATAGCGGTACTTGGGTAATGTTCGTCCACCGTACCTTTGCACACGAAAACAAACCTGCGGCGTATGTCGGGGCAGTGAAGGGATTATACCCTTAAAACAGGAATATGCCGGTTGTGAAACCGATGACGGAAGCGCTGCAGAGCATATTTATAAAAGTAACGGAGCCGCTATGCAGAAAAGGAAGAAACCACCCGCCTCAAAAACGGGTGGTTGCCAATGTTTCGGACAAACATCAGAAGTGGTAATCAACAACACCTCCGATATAGAGTATCGTTCCCACTTCAAGGGTACAAACGAACTCCATAAACGCAAAGGACTGTTCGGCAAAAGACTGGCAGCCGTCGCCATCCAAATAGAAATGATAGGCCGTGTCCAATGGATTTTTTATGGCCTGTTTGAGATAATAGGTCGAACCCCATTCCAACATATTATCTACCGTAAGAGCATCCGCTCTCTTTTTGATATTGGCGACATACTCCTCTTTCCATTGCTCTATTCCACCATTATAGCGCATGGTGTCATCGGATATAAGCTCGAACATTCCGTTGGGTAAGGCATGATTGACCAAATTGGCAATATCCTCTTTACGGTCTTCCTTGTCTATTTCTGAACAATAGTCATAGAAGCTCCCGTCTCCTTGCTGGAGTGTGTCCTCATTCAGATAGTTTTCTTTGTCTATCGGCTCCGTTGAAATTTGAAAAATCCTGCTGTGCATAATTGTAATTTTTAGATTGTCAAACATTTTCTTGTTTCCCTTTTCTTGAAGCTCTTCGGCTTCTCGTCGGGGGATGATTTTTATGCAGGATTGACAGCGGAAAAAGGACGGATAAGGCAAGTAAACAGTGTACGGGATGGAACGGAATACCTAACCGCCGAGTGCAAGGGCAAAACCCGGCTCGACCGGCTTTGTTCTGCAACGAGACGGGGGCTAAAAGCCCATCTTCGATTTGCGGAAGGCTGCCGTGAAGAATATCCGGGAACCGTTAGCGAAAGCGATACTTGACGACCGGACGCACGCTGTATCTTTGCATAGAAAACCTCTCCGAAGAGAATTGCTGACGTGAGATAAGAAAAAGCCATAATTGAGAAATGTTATTATTCATAAAGGGGAAGGACTATTCATAGTTGTTATAAATGTTTAGTTGGCATGAAAATACAATTCGCACTATAAAATAATCTTTTCTTGAAAAAAAATTAGGGAAAAAGAAACGAGATAAAAAAATAACCATTAACTTTGCACCAGTCAAGTTTCCAATCGAAGCGTCGAATGGAATTAAAAGGGAATCCCGGTGAAAATCCGGAGCTGTACTCGCAGCTGTAAGTCCCATTAAAGTTTATCGCACTCTTTGCCACTGGTGAAAGCTGGGAAGGCGCGATAAGCGGGATGAGCCAGAAGACCTGCTTGATGAGATATGATTTAGTGACCACGGGATATTGGCATTAGATCAAAATGAACAAAGGCTCGTCAAAGACACCTGTATTCTTTTTGATAACCGATTTCTCATTCGTTGCAAATCTATCGCAAGGGAAACGAATGTGTGCTTAAACTTTTTTGTTTAACTTTTAATAATTGAGTTATGAAAAAGAATCTTAAATTCTTGGCAATGGCCGTTGTAGCAATGGCCGCCGCAGTGTTCACAGGATGTTCGTCCGACGATGACTTCCTTGCTCTGTATGAGGAAAGTGCGATTCAAACCCGCGCGATAAGTTCTACCAATGCGATTATCGATTTTGATAACGTACCATCCAGCGTAATGGCTTCCGATCAGTATGGAAACAATCTCTATTCTGCCACAGCCAACGGCAATCAGGTAACGACCGGCTACATCACTCAAATCGAGCAAACCGGTACGTACATTCAGTTCCCGATTAACTATTTGAAACAGGAATGGGTAAGCGGACAACCTTGGGAATATGAGTTTTGGAATGGTGGTTTTGCCATCTCTAATTTTCATAATCTGACACAGGGGGATTATCAAAACCAATGTAGCGTGTACTGGCCCAACGGCGGTCATAGCGGTAAAAATTTTGCTGTAGCTTTCGGTTATAGCGATTCATACAATGATTCACAAGCAACTTATGACAAATGTGCGAAGATTTACCTGACCGATGCAACCGGCTACAGAGTCGTTACCACAAACACTCCTGTCAAGGGTACACCGAAATATGGTAAATTCAACAGCGTATGGGTTTGCAATACGACTTATACCTACTTAGTCATGAAGGATGGCAACTCGTTTACACAAGGCTCTTTGTCGGCACAAAAAGGATGGTTTAAGGTGGTATTTGTTGCGTTGGATGCGACGGGTAAACCTACAGGTAAAGAAGTAGAATACTATTTGGCAAACTTCGATTCCAGTAAAGATGCAGAATCAGGTTTGACCAATAAAATCCGCACCGGATGGAATCAAGTGGATTTAAGCGGTTTAGGTGACAGCGTATGTACTGTAGCTATCAATTTCGAAGGAAGCGATTCAAGCGCATACGGATTGAACACTCCTGCTTACGTTGCCATAGACGATATTGATGTAACCGTAAACGAATAACATGAATTTGGGGCAAATGCTTTTTAACGACAAGTGCAAAGTATTTGCCCCTTTTTATTATATCCCAATGGAGATTGAAATCAAATACTTTCTTCAAGGGAATTTCAGCGTTAAAATTATAAATATAATGAAGAAGTATTTACTTTTATTCTCCTTGACGATATTTCTATTTGCTTGCAACAAAGACGAAGAAATATCGCAGGACGTGGTCGTGCCTCCTGTCATTGAGTTGGATAGCGAGGACGGAATCTATGTTGTAAAGATAGGGAAAGAGGTCGTTATTGAGCCGACCTATCAGAATGTCGATTACGCCGTTTATTCATGGAAATGCAACGGTCGTATTATTTCCGACGAGCCTCAATTGAAATACATTTTTAACGAATGCGGCTCGTATTATGTTACTTTGCGGGTAGATACAAGAGACGCCAGCGCGGAAGAAGAAATCCGCGTGGATGTCAATGAACTGGCACCGCCCGTCATTTCATTGGTAACCCCCTCTATAGGGCTTAAAGTTGTCGCAGGACGTGAATATATCCTTACTCCCGACATTCAAAATGCAGAAGGAGCTACTTATTTGTGGACTCTTAACGGGAACGAAGTCGGAACGGAAAATACTTATACATTCAAGCAAGATGAGTTGGGAACTTATGAACTGACCTTAACCGTAACAAATGAAGACGGACAATCAGAGAAGACAGTTTCTATTGAGGTTGTCGATAAACTTCCGATTGAAATCGTAGTTCCGTCATCTTTATATTTCACTGAGGATAATACCAAATACGTAGAATTAGGACGTACTTTGTTTGTCCGCCCCTTTGTATCAATAAGTGCCGAGCCTTCTTATCAATGGAGTTTGGACGGGCAACCGATTGAGGGTGCCAATTCCTTGGTTTACGGTTTCAAACCCGCTAAAACCGGAGAACACACGCTTACCTTTACTGTGAAATACGACAATCAAAGAACAAAAGCAGCCCTCACTCGTAATATTGCTGTTTCCGGTGTCGATGAAGTCAGTGTCAATATTCCGGTGAAATGTTGTGAAGCGGCCGGAAAAAGACCTTTTGCTGCCGGAAATTCCATTTACAGCAATAAAGTATATGAATTTGTTCCGGCTCCGGGACAATTTGTAAACGAAACGAATACAGCAGGTTTCAATGGGGAAAGCACGCACGAAGCAGCCTGTGCTTACGCACAAAAACGTCTTGATAATGAACAATATGTTTCTCTCGGAGGTTGGGGAGGATATATTGTAGTAGGATTCGACCACAGTATCGAAAACAAAGGCGGTTATGATTTTTCCATCAAAGGAAATGCCTTTGATTCGTCAAATGAACCGGGCATTGTATGGGTAATGCAAGATGTCAATGGAGACGGCTTGCCCAACGATGAATGGTATGAACTGAAGGGTTCTGAATATGGAAAACCCGAAACCATTCAGGACTATGCCGTAACTTATTTCCGTCCCGGTCCCAACATGGATACTCAATGGCAGGACAACAAGGGAAATAAAGGGGCGATTGACCGTCTCGGCAACTATCACCCGCAAGAGTTTTACTATCCTTTGTGGATTGAAGAGGATTCCTATACGCTATACGGCACATGCCTGAAAGCACGTACCGAACAAAGCCCGTCGACAGGTATGTGGTCCAATAATCCGTTCGGGTGGGGATATGCCGATAATATTGGTGATGATATGCCCAATAAAGACAATCCTAACGCGGGAGCACTTGGAAACTATTTTAAGATTTCCGATGCGGTCAATATCGACGGCACGTCTGCAAACCTTTCCCATATCGACTTTATCAAGGTGCAGACCGGAGTCAATGTAAAAGCCGGATGGTTAGGGGAAAATTCCACGGAAGTTTTCAAGTTCTGTGATGAAAACAACAATAACGACAAATAAAATTCATTATGAATAAAATATATCATTTCATCCTATTCTGTTTCGCTACGCTCTGCCTTGTTGCATGTAGTGATGACGACCCTGAAGTAAGCGGAATAGACGGCAAGGATCACTTCATCTCCGAGTTTGCTCTAACTGTAGATGGCATTACCTATCAAGCCATGATAGTCGGGGACAAGATTACAGTTGAGATTCCTTATAACGCCAGTCTGAAAGGGGCTACCGTAGAATATGCCCTTTGCGAGGGAGCCTCTATTAACCCGAGTCCATCGACCATAGAGGATTGGGAGAATGAATGGAAATTCGTAGTTACCTCCAAAATGCAGGATAGCAAAGTATATTCCTATACTTATCAATATGCAGACATCGAACAAAGCGGCAGCGTAGTACTTGCCACGCAAGCCGAGGTTGATAATTTTGCAAAGACAGGAATAAACAAAATCGAAGGCAGCCTGACCATCGGAACGGCAGACGGAGAAGAAATCACCAATCTGGACGGACTTGCCAACCTGAAACAAATCAGTAACTCCCTTGTTATCAATCCGTCTTACAAAGGAACGGATTTGACGGGGTTGGATAATCTGGAACAACTCGGAAGTTTCAAATTAGGATCGACAACTTCTACCAGTAAAAACATAACGCTCAAAACGGTTAATCTGCCCTCTTTGCTTGGAGTGACCGGCGATTTTGTCGTTAACAGTTCTGTCATTGAAAAAATATCCATACCCAAAGTCGAGTTCATTGGTGAGGATATGTATATAACCTCCGATGCTTTGCTTGATTTGGATGCAAATGCCGTTGAATCTGTCGGAGCTTCCTTAATTGTCAAAGGTTCGGTAGCACAAAAAGAATCAGCGACAACCGAAGCCATTGTTTTCTCAGCACTAAAACAGATCGGGAATGAACTTACAATCCAATATTTTCCCAAACTGCAAGGAATTTATCTACCGGCATTGGAAAGCGTGACCGGTACTGCCTCATTCTCCGATATGTCCTCCATCGGAAGTCTTGCAATGACCGAATTACATTCGGTTGGAGGACTGGCTATAAAAAATTGCAAAGAGATTTCCATTGTTGAACTTCCCGGTCTTATTTCCTGCGGAGAGACCAGTGTGGATGCGAATAAAGTCAATAAGCTAAATATAGCTTCTTTGAAAGATGTACTCGGTGATATGACTTTAAGTAATCTACTCATAGAAGAACTGGATTTGTCCCAGATAAATTTTAACGGGAATACACTTACCCTACAATGTGCCCGACTAAATAAAATCATAGGACCGGAAACATTTAACGGTAGTCTGCTGTTGCTTCCTAAATCCTGTCGATTGACAGAATTTACGTTGGAAGGAATCTCGAATATACAGGGTGACTTCCAATGCAAAGATTATTTTTATGTAAAAGAATTTGTTATGCCATTTATTCGTGTGGCAGGAGATATGACTATTGCATTGAATTCGGGAAGTGTTAATACGGCGGCGGAAATCGAATTTCCTAAATTGCTGGAAATTGGAGGGACCTTAACATTGGAAAATAATAAGAATGCAAATAATATTACCTTCCCGTCATTGAAAAAAATTCTCGGTTCATGTTCTGTTACGACTTACAAACTTAAGAATGATATTGAGTTTACCAATCTGGAAAGCATTGGAACGGATGGAGCAGATGCACAAATTAAGTTTGAGATTGAGGGTACTAATATTCTATGTCCCAAATTAAAAGCAATAAATGGGAAGTTTGATATTGCAACATCTTCTTTTATGTTTGATATGGAGGCAGATCAGGTATCTTATCCTAACGTAGAATCAATATCCGAAAATCTTTCAATAACATGCCCGTATTCTGATTTTGGTTCTAATGGTATTTTATCCATTGATTTTTCAGGTCTCAAATCAGTAAAAGGGATTAGTATAAGCGGGCAAGGAGATGTTACCGACTTCAGTTCTTTCAAATACCTGTTTGAAAACAATGTTCTAACAGGAGAATCCCAATGGTCTGTCAAAGAATGTGGTTACAACCCCACTTTCCAAGAGATGAAAGACGGGAAGTACAAGCAATAAATAACCAGACAATAAATTTTCTGCCAATCCTCGGTATGCTTACCGTAAGGTAAGCTGCCGGGGATTAACTATAAAAATAACGGTATGACCTATCACCAATTGAAATATCTGCTATGGAGCGTAGTTGTCGGAGTGACACTATCCTTGACATCCTGCATGGAGTGGGACTACGGCGATGCCGTAGAAGACTTCAATGCTACGGGAGCCGGACTGTTCATCACCAACGAGGGCAACTTCCAGTACGGCAATGCTACCTTGTCCTATTACGACCCGGCAACCAAACAAGTGCAAAACGAGGTCTTCTTCCGAGCCAACGGCATGAAGCTCGGCGACGTGGCGCAGTCGATGACCATCTACGACAACAAGGGCTGGGTCGTGGTGAACAACTCCCATGTGATTTTCGCCATCGATCTGAACACCTTCAAGGAGGTAGGACGCATCGAGAATCTGACCTCCCCGCGCTACATCCATTTTCTAAGCGACGAAAAAGCCTACGTCACCCAACTGTGGGACAACCGCATTTTCATCATTAACCCGAAGAAATATGAAATTACCGGCTACATTCAAGTGCCGGACATGACGATGGAGAGTGGCTCCACCGAACAGATGGTGCAATACGGCAAATACGTCTATTGCAACTGCTGGAGCTACCAAAACCGCATCATCAAAATCGACACCGAAACCGACCAAGTGGTCGATGAACTGAAGGTCGGCATACAACCGACATCGCTGGTCATGGACAAGTACAACAAGATGTGGACGGTGACTGACGGCGGTTATGAGGGCAGCCCCTACGGTTACGAAGCCCCGTCGCTCTACCGCATCGACGCCGAGACATTCACGGTGGAGAAGCAGTTCAAGTTCAAGTTGGGCGACTGGCCCTCGGAGGTACAGCTCAATGGCGACAGGGACAAACTCTACTGGATCAACAAGGCCATTTGGAGCATGGACGTGACAGCCAGCCATGTGCCGGTGCGTCCGTTCCTCGAATACAGCGGCACGATTTATTACGGACTGACGGTAAACCCCGCCAACGGGGAAGTATACATCGCCGATGCCATCGACTACCAGCAGCAGGGCATGATTTACCGCTACTCACCCGAAGGGAAATTGATAGATGAATTTTATGTCGGGATTATTCCCGGTGCATTCTGTTGGAAATAAGAAAGGAGGCAATATGAAAAGACTATATCTGTTATTCGCTTTGGCGGCATGTCTCCCCACGGCACTCTTTGCGCAGCAGACGGAAAGCAAAAAGCGGTCGACCTGGCATCTTACCATACCGGAAGTCACGGTCGTCGGCCATCGGCCGATGAAAGAAATCGGCGTGCAGAAGACGAAGTTCGATTCGCTCGCACTGAAAGAGAACATCGCCCTCTCGATGGCCGACATCTTGACGTTCAACTCGTCCGTATTCGTCAAGAGCTACGGACGCGCCACGCTCTCGACCGTCGCGTTCCGAGGAACGTCGCCTTCACACACGCAGGTGACATGGAACGGCATGCGCATCAACAACCCCATGCTCGGCATGACGGACTTCTCCACCATTCCGTCCTACTTCATAGACAACGCATCTCTGCTGCACGGTACTTCATCGGTGAACGAAACGGGCGGCGGACTGGGCGGTCTGGTTAAGCTCGGTACCACCCCCACCGTAGCCGAAGGCTTCAATGCTCAATATGTGCAGGGCATCGGCTCGTTCAAGACCTTCGACGAGTTCGCCCGCTTCACCTACGGAAGCGAGCGGTGGCACGTCTCCACCCGTGCGGTCTATTCTTCCTCGCCCAACGATTACAAGTACACCAATCACGACAAGAAGATAAACATCTACGACGAGGACAAGAACATCATCGGGCAGTACCACCCTAAAGAGCGCAACCGCTCCGGGGCGTTCAAGGACCTGCACCTGCTTCAAGAGGTCTATTACAACACCCGCAAAGGCGACAAATTAGGCCTGAACGCATGGTATATCAATTCCAACCGGGAACTTCCGATGTTGACGACCGACTACGGAGATGCAACCGACTTCGAGAACCGCCAGCGGGAACAGACTTTCCGCAGTGTCCTTTCGTGGGATCATATCAAAAGCAACTGGAAACTCGGCGTGAAAGGCGGTTACATACACACATGGATGTCCTACGACTACAAGCGTGAGGTCGCACCTGATAACTGGGCGTCGATGACCCGTTCCCGTAGCAAGGTAAATACGTTCTACGGGCAAGCTGAAGGTGAATACAGTCCGACAAGACGTTGGTTTTTCACCGCTAACGTATCGGCTCACCAGCATTTGGTACGCAGCGAGGACAAGAATATCATCTTGCAGGACGGAGGCAAAGCCATCGTGGGCTATGACAAAGGACGCGTGGAACTTTCCGGCTCCGTATCTGCCAAGTGGCAACCGATAGACCGGCTTGGCATGTCGGTTGTGTTGCGAGAAGAAATGTACGGTTCCGAGTGGGCTCCGCTTATACCGGCTTTTTTTATTGACGGCATCATTTCTCCGAAAGGGAATGTAATGCTCAAAGCTTCTGTTTCACGCAATTACCGTTTCCCGACGCTGAATGACCTCTATTTCCTGCCCGGTGGCAATCCCAATCTAAGAAACGAGCATGGTTTCAGCTACGATGCAGGTGTAAGTTTCGAGGTCGGCAAAGAAAATGTCTATAAGTTGAACGGCGGCGTGAACTGGTTCGATTCCTACATCGACGACTGGATCATCTGGTTGCCGACGACCAAAGGCTTCTTCTCGCCCCGCAACGTGAAGAAGGTACACGCCTACGGCATCGAGGTCAAGGCGAACCTGGCCGTGCAGCCGGCAAAGGATTGGCTCATTGACCTGAACGGTTCCTATTCGTGGACACCCTCTATCAACGAGGGCGAGAAAATGTCACCTGCTGACCAGTCGGTGGGCAAACAGTTACCCTACGTGCCGGAGCATTCCGCCTCGCTGACAGGACGGTTGTCGTGGCGGTCGTGGGCATTCCTTTACAAGTGGGCGTTCTACTCGGAACGTTTCACCATGTCGAGCAACGACTATACGCTGACGGGACACCTGCCCGAATATTTCATGAGCAACGTCTCCTTGGAGAAAAACCTCTTTTTCAAACCGGTGGACGTGCAGTTGAAATTCGCTGTCAACAACCTTTTCAATGAAGATTACCTCTCGGTACTCTCGCGCCCCATGCCTGGCATCAACTTCGAGCTGTTCATCGGTATCACCCCGAAGTTCGGGAAAAACAAGAAAAAGTTCGTAAACACAAATTTGTAACGATATGAAAACATTGAAAAATCTGAGCCTGATATTGCTGCTTGTACTGACATTCACAGGCTGCCATGATAAGAGTTCCAAACTTGCCGATTTCAACCGAGCGGTCTATACACCCGAATACGCTTCGGGGTTTGACATAAAAGGTGCAGACGGCAAAAAGAGCGTATTGGTTACCGTCACGAACCCTTGGCAGGGAGCTGACAGTATTACCACATACCTGTTCATCGCCCGTAACGGAGAAAGCGTACCCGAAGATTTCACCGGTCAGGTGCTCGGAGAAGATGCCGAGCGCATCATTTGCATGTCCTCTACCCATATCGCCATGCTCGATGCTATTGACGAAGACCGTTGCGTCGTTGGCGTATCGGGTATCGACTACATTTCCAATCCAGATATTCAGGCTCGTCGTGACAGCGTCGGCGACGTGGGCTACGAAGGGAACATCAACTACGAGCTGCTGCTCTCGCTCGACCCCGACCTCGTGCTGCTTTACGGCGTGAACGGGGCCAGCTCGATGGAGGGAAAACTGAAAGAACTGAACATCCCGTTCATGTATGTTGGCGATTACCTGGAAGAGTCTCCGTTGGGCAAGGCCGAATGGCTGGTGGCATTAGCGGAGGTTACAGGGAAACGGACAGAGGGAGAGAAAGTGTTTTCCGATATTCCAGTTCGCTATAACGCTTTGAAAAAGCGAGTAACCGATGCTACCATCGATGCCCCTTCAGTGATGCTCAACACCCCTTACGGCGACAATTGGTTCATGCCTTCGACGGAGAGCTACGCCGTGCGGCTGATTGCCGATGCCGGCGGCGATTACATTTACAAGAAGAATACGGGAAACGCTTCCGTGCCCATCGACATGGAAGAAGCCTACCTGCTTGCTTCGGAAGCCGATATGTGGCTGCACACGGGCATGGCGAATACGCTCGACGAACTGAAAGCCGCCTGCCCGAAGTTCACCGACACCCGATGCTTCCGCAATGGCTACGTCTATAACAACAACGCCCGCACGAATGCCGCCGGCGGCAACGACTACTACGAGTCGGCCGTGGTGCGTCCCGACCTCGTGCTACGAGACCTCGTAAAGATATTCCACCCCGAACTGGTCGCAGAAGATTTCGTCTATTACAAACAACTGAAATAAATGCGCTCCCGTTCCGTCCTATTATTTACCGCACTGGCTGCCCTCACCCTCTTCCTGTTTCTGCTGGATTTGGCGGTGGGGGCTGTCGCCGTGCCGCTCGGCGATGTTTGGGCGGCCCTGACGGGTGGCGATTGTCCGCGAGCGACGGCGAAAATCATACTGAATATCCGACTGATTAAGGCGGTGGTCGCGTTGCTGGCCGGAGCCGCCCTGTCGGTCAGCGGTCTTCAGATGCAGACCCTCTTCCGCAATCCCCTTGCCGGGCCTTACGTGCTCGGCATCAGTTCGGGCGCGAGCCTCGGCGTGGCACTCGTCGTACTTGCCGGTGTCGGCTCGTCGATAGGCATCGCTGGGGCGGCATGGCTCGGAGCGGCAATCGTGTTGGTTGTCATCGCCGCCGTCGGACACCGCATCAAGGATATCATGGTGATTCTGATTCTCGGCATGATGTTCTCGTCGGGAATCGGTGCGGTCGTCCAAATATTGCAGTATGTTGCCAACGATGAATCCTTGAAAATGTTCGTCATCTGGACGATGGGATCGCTCGGCGACGTGACCTTCAACCAGCTTGCGGTACTCGTCCCGTCGATTATCGCCGGATTGTTGTTGGCCGTAATCACCATCAAGCCGCTCAACCTGCTGCTGTTCGGCGAGGAGTATGCCGTGACGATGGGGCTGAACGTCCGTCGCTCACGCGGACTGCTGTTCCTCTCCACGACGTTGCTGGCCGGCACGGTGACCGCCTTTTGCGGTCCGATAGGTTTCATCGGGCTGGCCATGCCCCACGTCACGCGGATGCTGTTCCGCAACAGTGACCATCGGGTGCTCGTGCCGGGAACCGTTCTTTCGGGTGCTTCCGTGCTGCTGCTTTGCGACCTCGTTTCCAAACTGTTCACCCTGCCGATCAACGCCATCACCGCATTGCTGGGAATCCCCATTGTGGTGTGGGTGGTCTTGCGCAACAAATCCGTTACAGCATGATAGAGTTACACGATTTTTCCATAGGCTACGGCGAGCGAACTTTGCTCTGCGAGGTGGAAGCCTCCATAGAAAAAGGCAAACTGACAGCCCTTATCGGGCGCAACGGCACGGGCAAATCGACGCTGCTCCGCGCCATCGCTGGACTGAACCGCCGTTATGCCGGTAGAATCCTGCTCGACGGGCATAACGCCTCTGATATGCGGGTTGCAGAGAGGGCAAGAACACTGGCATTCGTCACGACCGAGCGCACACGCATCGCCAACCTCAAATGCGAGGACGTCGTGGCTATCGGCCGCGCACCCTATACCAATTGGATAGGAAGGATGCAGAAGGCCGACACGGAGATCGTTATGCGGTCGCTCGCCTCGGTAGGCATGGAGGACTATGCGGAACGCACGATGGACAGGATGTCAGACGGCGAGTGTCAGCGCATCATGATTGCACGGGCATTGGCGCAGGATACACCGATTATCCTACTCGACGAACCCACCTCGTTTCTCGATATGCCCAACCGCTACGAATTGTGTACGCTACTGGCACGGCTGGCGCATGAAGAAAACAAGTGCATCCTTTTTTCCACTCACGAGCTGGATATCGCCCTGTCGCTCACCGATGCGATAGCCCTTATCGACCCGCCGTATTTGCATTGCCTGCCGACCGAAGAGATGCGCCGGAGCGGTTGCATCGAACGGCTGTTCCGTAATAATTCCGTGACGTTCGATACCGCAACAGGTTCCATTAAAGTGAAGCAATGAGCAAAGGATACATCACAGAGAATTTCACGACAAATATCAGCGTGGACGAATACATTTTACGTTTCCGAGATGAAAAACGCTTCATCGAGCTATGCAAGCAATGCCCCAACTACGGGAACAGTTGGGGATGTCCGCCGTTCGATTTCGATACCGGAGAATTTCTGCGCCAATACAAGTATGCCTATCTTATGGCTACCAAAATTGTTCCTATCGAAAAAGGCATCCCGATAGACAAATCACAAGAGTTAATCAGGCCTGAACGAATCAGGATAGAAAAAGAACTGTTGAAACTGGAACTCAGATTCGGAGGTCGGGCATTCGCCTATGTAGGAAAATGCCTATACTGTCCAGATTCCGAATGCGCCCGCAAATGCAACCGTCCTTGCCTGCATCCGGACAAAGTACGTCCCTCGCTTGAAGCATTCGGATTCGATATAGCACATACCCTCTCGGAACTTTTCGGGATAGAACTGCTTTGGGGAAAGAATGATATTTTACCAGAATATCTTGTGCTCGTAAGCGGATTATTTCATAACTCGACAGAAAATATTATCAGTCATACGAAGCGTAATCAGGATTTAGGAAACCTATAATCTTATTACTCTCATTGATAACGTTATGATAGCCATTCACAAAAAAGTCCCTGCAATCCGAATTATGGATTGAGGGACTTGATAACAATGAATGTAAAAACTAAAAGAACAGCTCTACTTTCGTATGCCTGTTGGCTTCGACCGGCACATGGTCGGCTATTCCGCCCCTGCTTACCTTGACGATGCGTTCGATCGGTATGCCACGCTTTTCTAATTCTGCAACGATATGATCCGCTCTCAATGTGCTTAATGAACCATTAAGTATGGGAGTTCCAGTCGAACTATCGGCCGCGCCGGTCACTTTCACGGATAATCCGTATTTCTTGGCCACGCGAGCCAGTTCATCAAGGTTAAGCATTTGGGAAGCATCTGTCAGGTGCGCCGTATTGAGGTTAAAAAAGAAATAGACAGGCGACCCGATGCAATTTCCGGCTTGTATGAGTTCCGTCTTTTCAGAAACGATTATGCCCGGTTTTTCGGAATCGTCACCATTGTTGCCATATCCAATACTTGCAGAATCAAACGGCGATATTCCATCCCAATGCCGGTTTTTCAATCTTGCCCGAAGTGAGTTCAATCCGCTGTAATTATTTCTGGGATAACCTTGACGGCGGTCGGTCTCATCGTCATTAACCAGATGACCGTACTTGTCAAGCAAACCTTCTATTTCCAGAATTTTCTGCAATTCTGCGAGCGTCCGTCGGTTGCGGTCGTACCAGTCTTTATAACGCTTGTTTTCTCCGGACAAGACATTGGCATAATCCACGAGCCACTCATTCTGACGAATGTAAGGCGTAGCATCCACTGCACGTTTCCAACCGACCTTTCCGAGATGAAACGTGAAACCGGCGGCCAGCGATACCATGTGGTCGCCGAGGCGGTTCGGGCGTCCGTAACCATCGAAGTCCTGAAAGGTGGTCGTGCCGGAGAGTTCCAATATGGCACTTACCCTTTGGGAGATTCGGTATTGCCCTTGCACCCCATACGAAACGGCAAAGGGATTATTCCCGTTAGAGGCGTTGTGCAGCAGGCCGACACCGGCAAAGGGTGCAAGATTCCAACGTACCTGCTCTTGTCGGGCATATCTGCGGCCAAGGACATTCCACAGTAGATCCGCATGGATATGATGGTAGTCCTGATTGGACAATGTGCCATCTTTGAACTGCACACCGCTGTAATTGATACGTGCGCCGACGGACGGAGTGAACCATTTTCCGACTGCGAAACTGTACGAGGGTTTCAAGCGTCCGAAGAGGTCTTCGCAGCCGAGAGGTGTGCCGAGAAAGGCGGACGTACCCCCGGCAATACTGACAAACCAGTTGCCAGTCCGGGATGCCGGAAGTACCACTCCGTCAAGATAGACGGGCTGTATCGGTTGCAGTTCCTCCGAGACATTATAGTACGGTGTATGTTGTACAGTATCCACCTGTACGGGTTGTACACTTGCCTGTGCCTGCAACGTGCAAAGCACGGCCAATATAAAAAAGATTTGTTTCGTCATATTCCAATGATATTATTCGTTATACTTTTGATTTGTAGTAAGGCGTATGCCACTTACCGTTTGGGTTTCTTGCCAATGGCCGGACGCATCATGCGGCTCGCCATCCTCATGCAGCGGAGTGCCCATGCACGGTTGTCCTCGTCCTCGTCGCGCCCCCATTTCAGGTCGCTGCCGCCACCTCCGCCGCCACGAGTTTCGGCAAAAGTGGTGGCATCATCGACCATACCGAGAAACAGCATCGTCGCGCAGTGCATCACGTCCGTACCTTGTTCCGCTATGGACTGGACGAGCGAGCCGTCGAACAGTTGCCGTTCCGCCACATCCATTTGTGCCGATAGGTTCCTATACTCGCCGACCACATTCTCCAGCAGGACATCCTTGAGCAACGTGTCCACTTTGGAATGTACATCATGGGAGTATTTGTAGGCTTCCTCCTTGAGTTCCCCTGTACGCTCCTCAATGGCATCCATGTTCTCTTTCAGCTCGGCAAGCTGCCGGTCAGCCGTCTGTAACTTCTCCTGCTTATCTGCCAGTTGCCTGTTGATTCCGGCCAGTTCTTTTTCCAAACTTTTCACTTGTGCGGCTAATTGTTCAGCATCACCCTTGTTCGCTTTCAAATCCTGTTCGGCTGCCGATAGCAGGGCCTCTTTTTCGGCTTTCGACTTCTCAAGGTTATCGACCATTGTCGTAAGCCCCTTGACCCTGCGCTCTGCCAGACGGATGTCCGATTGGAGGTCAGCCAGAACTTTTTGATGACGGCTGATATTTTCTTCGATGGTCGTACATTCTTCCGATAGCATACGGCGGTATTCTTCGGTAGTCCTGTGCCGTGCGCCTGTCTCGGATATGCTTGTCCCCCTCGACATTCCCCACCTTGTATTGACTTCGGTGAAAAAGTCGGTATGAAGCTGTTTCATCCTTGCGCTGTATTCAAACTTGTCCTTTCCGGCGAATATTTCCTTGTACGCAAAGCGGCCGTCTTTGATTGGCAACAAAGTACAATGCACATGAGGATTCAATTCGTCAAGGTGTACGATGAATGCGGCGATGTTCTGCTCGCCATATTTGCCACTCACGAATGAATAGACGTCTTTCGCCCAGCGTTCAATATCGCTCATTCTTTTGATACGGGTATTGTCCGCACCTTTCTCGAAATCCACTTTCTGCGTGCCGAATGCGAGTTCGTGCATCCGCTCACGGGAACCGCCGAAAATGATGTTCACCACCGTGCGGTACTTTGGTTCAACCAAGCCTTCATTGGGGTCTTTAATCCCACGCCTGTTCAATATGTCCGCCATCCGTTCGGGAATGCTGCGGCTTGTATCAATGGGGCGCACCTTGCCTCCGGGCGCAATCTCGAAGTTCAGGTGTTTGCGTGTGGGGTCGTAATTCCCCTTATTCATAGCGTACTTTTCCGCCCTTTCACTGCGATTGCGCAAATGTTCGTTGCTCTGGGCTGAGGTGATGCCTTTCGACACTTGCACATCGAGCACCTGTTTTTGATTTGCCATACTCTTTTCGTGTTGTTTCGGACAATCCGCCCTGTCCCAGCTTGCTGCTTGCCCGGACAGCCTCCCGACGGTCGATACACGGTCGGGGTATTAGGCTCCCCCTTCCCTTTGTTTCGTGGCAGACGGGCAAGCCCGTGTGCCTCTTATAACCGGCAGGATAATCGTTAAGGGATGGAGGTGGATTGTTCGCGTTATACAATCTGTTTTCGACTCCCGGTTCAATCCACCATCGTCTGTGCCTTCGCCAGAAGCGATAAAAAGGGTTTGCGAAGCGATTTGAGGCGTTCTTGGTCTTCGTCCATGTCGAAGTCCCTCACTGATGCCTCGGTGTCGAGAATCAGCCCGGCGAGGTCTTTGGCGGACTCGATGAAAGCCGCCCATTCTTCACCGAGGTCAAACCGGAAGAAATCCACAAGCGGCGAACTGTCATCGAATCTCGACTTGTGCAGGATTTTTTGCAGGGCGGCGTGGGCAATGCAACACAGGGCTGTTTCACGATGTTCCGTGACCAAAGTGCCGGAATGTGCGGAGGTCGTGTTGGAATGGGTGTCCGAACAGTGTCCGGTGTCACGGTCGGCAGTTTCGGACATCGCCTGACTTACGAGTTGTCCACACGCTGCGCCGGTTTCGGCAGCGGTCGTTTTGCCGATTACCCAATCGAACAATACCTCACGGAGCTGTCCGGCAAAGTCCGGCTGCTCCTGTGCATTGCGGGGCTGTGCTGCCTGACCGGATTGTACGGTCATGGTAATGACCACGCTTTTGGGAAGCTGGATGCGGGTCAGCAAGCCGAATGCCTCCATTGCACTCAAAAAAGAACGGACGGTAGCCCTGTGCCAACGCCACTCCGATGCGAGGTCGGAAACGGTCAGGTGGCACTGGTTGGGTTGCAGCACGTAGTCCTTCTTTCTTAAAAACGGAGAAACGAAACCTGCCAGTGATTTGTCCAACAGGTCACAGTACGCTTCGGTGCGTGTTTTGCGTTCATCCCCTTTCTCCTTGAGATATTCGAATACCTCCCTGTCTGCCAATATGGAAACAGGTATCTTTTGGTTATTTTTCATTTTCATTCGGTTTTAATGATTCATATTGTGCGGATATATTAGTGTTGCCGCTGTCCGCTTCATGCGGCAGATTTGCGTGATGATTGTCGTGATAGGATTCTGACAACATTCCGGGATGCTTTGCCCATCCGGAAAGTGTGCCCGTATCCTTGCATTCGGACATGACCCGAACGGAGGGATAGAACAGGGCTGCCAGAAGAAGATAGGCAATGGTTATCGCCAAGGTGTACAGATGCGGCACAAAGTCGATGACCAGTGCGACCGATGCGAGTGTGACAAATGCACGGGGGCGGTCAAGCAACCTGCGTAACCAGTTGTCCGTCCATCGGAACGAGAACATTGCGGCACAGACACCGGTAGAGAGTAGGATTCCAAACTCACCCATATGTCCACAGGCATATACATAATGGAAAATAAGCAGGCATATCAGCCATACTTGCACATACAGTTTACGGGCTTTGCCGCTTCGTGCTATTGCCATGTAAAAGGTTGTCATGAACCGCTTGTTGTTCTTGTATAATGATATTGATACCCCGAAAGGTATCGCACAGAAAATGAGTAGCAGGATATTCAGTAACATAAGTAATAGGGTTTTTCGGGTATAGGAGTGGGACGCACAATGAGTTCCAACTGGACAACGCCGTATGTCGCCAGTCGGATAAGGGTTTCGGCATCCTTGGGCGAAAAGTACATGGCCGCTTTCTTGATGCGCTGCTTGAATGTACTGTCTTGCTTTCGGTAGATGGCCAAAGCCTTGTCCAGTTCGTGTTCGGGAATAGTCCATGTCATACCCTCGGCGTGTATGCCGTTCGTCTTGAAGGCACGCAGCACCAATGTACGGGAAACGAGGTAGTCGGTGCGGTCGGTTCTTGAGATGATATGCTCCTTGTAGAGATTGTCATCGGCAACCTCTATCCACGTCCGGTAGGCGTTGATGCAATAGACCATCTGTCGGTACAAGGTGTTTCTCATATGAAATTCATCAGCACGTCGGACTTGTCTTTCTTGTATTTCAGGAACCCGCTTTTGGAGTGGAGTTCCAAATCGAGGCATAGGTCCCCGTACATCTGCTCCAAAGAATCATAGATGGTAACAAGGATGCTGTTTACATTGCCCTCGGCATCCGTCTTGGCGTTCATCTTGAACATCTGTCCGAAAGCGGGATTCGAGTATGCACAAGTGCTATGACCGAATTTTTCCGTCCGCATCGGGATATGGTGGTAAAGCGTGATCAACTCCATGTCGTCCTCGAACATATCCATTACTTCGTCCAGTTCGTAAGGGGTGCGCAACGGAAACGTAAGCAGCACATAGTCGCCGTAGAACTGCGGTTCTTCCATCGTCGTCACATCGAGCAACTGCGGAAGTTGCAGGGGGACGAATGCCATGAAGTCATTATAAAAATGTCGTAACATATTCATATATTTTTCTGTTGTTATATTTTACAGCGTGTGTATGAATGCTTCCATCAGCATTCCGGGCAGCTCGTCCAAGCGGTTGTCTCCGGGGTGCAGCATCCTGCCCAACTCTCTGAAAACGTCGGGTGTCTGCGAGGCAAGCATATCGAGTTGCTCTCTTTCTTCGGCTGAAAGCAACGCCAGGCAGAAACCGTCCAACGACGAATAAGGCTGGAGAAGCATCCAGATGTAGGCTTGCGCCTGTGCCGGTGTCTTGACTTTTTTATTGCAGATGTCGTCGATACAAGTTCGGACATTCTGAATCAGCCTGCGGTTGGTGCGCATGGCCAAATAAATCATGGCATTGCGATAGGTGATGTCGTTCCGTTCGGCGGCAAGAAATACCTGTGCGCAGCATCGTTCCGTGTCATGCGTGATGTCGGAAAGATTCTCGCCGTCGAAATCAGGCAGACGTGAAAGGAATGCCCGGTACACAGCATCCTCCTTTTCGATAAAGGTCGTCAGGTCTGCCATACAATGAATACCGTAATCAATCGTTTCAGCAAGGGTAGCTTGATAAGTGGCAAGAATGTGTTGTCGGTTTCCCTGACTGACGGGCTGGTTATCCAATGAGGCAAAGAACGGCCGGATTGTTTCAGCCGCACGATGCAACTCTTTGTCTTCAAGATGCGGCGAGATTTGTTCTTTTACCCACAGTATATCCTTATAAGTGCGTGTCTGAGACAGCACCATCCGCGAAAATTCCATGCGGATGGAATCATGTATCTGTTCACACTCTTCTCTTACAGTGGAATGAAGCCGGCCAAGCGTATCACATTCGAGATACAGGAATACGGAATCCCTCAATGTTTGCCATTGCTTGAGGTGTCCGGTCAATTCTTTAATGGAGAGTCTTTTCTGCCTGCGTATGTCAGACAGGTATTCCCTGTATGTTCCGGCAGGGTCATTCTTGGCTTTCGCCAATCGTTTGCCATTGCCGTTGTCGCATGATGCGCATAGGAATATGGCAATCGAAACGGCAATTATTCTGGCAAAGATTATCGGCTGTTTTAAGTTCGATTTTAATGTTTTCATACTATATTATTTCGTACTATTTAGTGCAAAACTATATATTATTTTTGATACTTCGCATCCGAAAAACCGTATTTTGTGCATTTTTTAATATCGTACTTAATAGTGTGATTACCAATGAAAACAAGTGAAGATAAAAACACGAAAAAATGTACGATTTTCGTTTTTTAATATAGTATGATTCATATACTCGAATAAAACTTGTATATTTGCACTTGTTATCATGAATATTGTATATTGATATGGCAAAAGTCGGTTATATATTCGAGGCTAATTCCTACGATGCGTTTGATGCGGATAAGGAATGGATGCGCCAGTACGGGTGTGTACAAGTGGTTGAAGAATCGGTCGGACACGAGACGCTCAGACCGAGATGGAAACAACTGATGTCGAATCTTGAAAGGGGAGACGAATTGGTGGTGTCAAAATTCAGTAATGCTGTCCGGGGACTGCGGGAACTGGCGGCATTGATCGAGCTATGCCGCATCAAGGTCGTGCGTATTATCTCCATTCACGATAAAATTGACACCGACAACAAATTGTTTCCGGACACGACACCGGCGGAAGTATTGTCCATGTTCGGGGCATTACCGGAGGAAGTGGCTGTTTTGCGGAAGTCGTCAGATAAGATTATACGCCTGCAGCAGAGTATCAGTATTCCGATTACCAAAAAAAGTATGAGTAAAACTGAACGGGACAAAAAAATCGTGGATATGTATAACAATGGGCATTCAATCCGTGATATTTGGAAAGAGAGCGGTGTCCGGAGTAAAAGCACCGTGTACAGCATTCTCAATAAATATAAGGTTCAGCTTAACCGAACACCGGGACGCGTGCCGGGCATCCGGAAATAGAACTTATAAATCAAATATGGATATTGAAAATCAGTAGATTACTTGCGTAATTCATTATTTTTTCGTATCTTTAAGTTGGATATAACTATAAAAAATAAGACCTATGGGAGATATTATAATTTTATTGCTGGTGTTTTTGGTAGTTGGCAGGCTCTTGAGGGGCGTCTTCGGCGGATTCAGTAAAAGCAGCTTTCGGGATGACAAATAAGTTTGGATTGTTATAACAAGCGGATATTTGTTAATTTTGCACCGTATTCATTAAAATCAAGAACAATATGACAAAAGCGGAAATTGTCGCCCAGATCTCACGACAGAGCGGAATAGAGAAAACGGTTGTGATGACTGTGGTGGAATCATTCATGGAAAATGTGAAAGAGTCGATGGTTGCGGGAAACGAGGTGTTCTTGCGCGGGTTCGGTAGCTTTATCATCAAACGGAGAGCTGAAAAGACGGCCCGGAACATTTCGAAGAATACGACAATTAAAATTCCCGCTCACAACATCCCTGCATTCAAACCTGCCAAAGCATTTCTGAATGCGGTAAAAGAGCACAAGTAGAGTATAAAAGTACAGATGGTGCAACAACACCGTAATGAATAAAACAAAAGCGACCCGAAGGCCGCTTTTGTCGTGATAAGGCAAGGATTATTTCTTGCCTTTTTTCGCTGGTTTGGCCGGCTTTTCAGGAGTTTCCTCCTTCTCGACGGGCGGATAGAACTTGACGGCGACCATCACGATACGGTTGTGTTTCACGCCGCTTTGGTCGCTCCATTCTTCGGGCTTGAAATACCCCTCGACGGTCAGCATCGTACCCTTGGTCAGTTGGTCGAACGACCCGGTGTTCTCGTTTTTACGCCACGCCTCAAAATTCATAAAGGCGGAAACGCGTTTGGATTCCTCGCCATTATTCTCCAGTCGGCTTACTGCCAGAGGGAAACGTGCTACACTTGCGTTGGTGAACTGACGGATTTCTGCATCCTTTCCTACGAAACCGGTTACTACGAAATTGTTTTCAATCTTTTTCATAATGAATTGTTTTTAGAAGTTATTAAATCAATTTTACGCTGCCTCAAAAAGTAGGTGCAGTTAAGGGGATGCACCAAGGCCGGACGCATCAATACTCTTTATTTTTGTCCGTAGGCAAAACCGGAAGGCTCGATAAAGGAAGATTGTACGGCTGAGCCATTGGTCAAGACTTCCAAAGTCGTTCCCGTCTGCATACTATCTTTGCATCGGAAAATGATGATGACTTCGGCGGAAAACTATTCTGAAAATGAACGGAAAACCGTAGTTGCAGGGGAAGTGAAAGTGCAATCCGTCCACCGGCACAATGGTGCGCGTTTCGGCTGTAAGTCCGCAGAAGCGGCAGGGATTTTCGTGTAATTCGGTCGGACTGAATAGAGGTGGCTACAAACATAACACTGAACTGACAACAGGTTGCGATACCGCAGAAGGGAATATCAACGAAGTGGCGACAAAAGGCGGAACGGGGTATCGGGGTGCTGCCATGTTCCCGTCAGGCAGAAAGAAAAGGGACAAAAGGGAAAAAGGAAAGAACCCGGCTTATCGGAAAAGCGGACGGCAGCTTTTCACGAATGGCTGGTTTTTACAAAAGGATATGGCGCAGCCAAAAGAGAGAGATAGATGTAAAAAAGGGAATGCGGCATGGCAAGAATGGAAGATTATCCCGTTCCTGCCTGTATCATCAAAATTCTGCCATGATTACCCGATGCTCGAAAATCTTTTCTTGATTACTGGGACGTCTTTGGCAAACCCATAGGTGATGCTTGCCATAGCCGAAGACGAAATAATCATCAAGGCGTGTTTTTTCTCGTAGGCGTTCCATGCCGTTACGCAGTTCCGCTTCATCAGTTGAGAAAAGAATCGTGTTGATGATACGGAAGTAGAGTTCTGTTACCTCGTCACAATAAGGACAAAAGCTATGCTCAATCGTTGCTTTCATGTTTCTTTGATTTTAATCATACTTCTACTATGTCTTCTATTCGACCATACAGGACAGAGCGCAACGCTGTTTTGTCAATGGCGTAATACTCGGCGATATGTCCGTGCTGTTTCACGAAATATCGTTTGAGAACATCGGAGAAATCAAAGAAGTAGCCCATCAATGCGATACCTCTTTTGAAATAGATGCACTCTTTCACGTTTCGGGTAATCCAGTTCTTGTCTTCACGGCTCAACTTCTCTCCGTTATCAAGCTGTTCCCGTAACTGGTAAACCCTGCTGTCTTTCAGCTTCTCTAATTCGGGTACGTCCCATTGGACGAATTTCATTGCTATCTGCTGCATCGCTCTTGTATTTAATCGTAAATAATCACTTCATCACGATACTCGACCACCTCTTTACCACTACTAAGACGTACCACTATTTTATTGCCGAAGTCGCCGACAACCGTTCCCTCTGTGTAGCCTTTATAGGGGGTAAGCAAGGTGCAGTGCGCACCTATAATTTCGCTATCTTCTTCGTATTCGTACATAATCATGTCATTTTACGGTTACAACTTGATATCCCATTTACCCTGTGAGAAGATTCTGAAGCTCACGTATTCGTCCGCAAATTCGTAGGACAGAATTTTGATATAAGTCTTGTCTTTGGCTTCCAACGAAGCTATCAGCCTGTCGATTTCTTCTTCCGGATAAACCCAACGAGAGGTAAACTCCGCATCCACGCTATCGCTGTGTCTATTGACAAAACCGTCGAAAGTGTCATCCAAGAATGCCTCTATCTTATCGAGGTCTGCTTTGTTTTCCGTCCTTGCGTAGAAAATGTTTGTTGCATAGTTTGCCATAATCCTAAGTTTTAAGTTTTTATTTTCCCTCTTTTAGCATTTCAGCTACTTTCGGGCTTGATTGAAAATTATGTCGCCTCAAAAGGTGTTATGGCTCTTTATGCAGGGTTTCACGACAAAATACGACCTCTGCAAAGCGGAGCGTGGAGATTTTGTCGGGAACCGTCAGGCTGTGACCTTGAATACAAGAAAGACATGACAAGTACCTTTGCGACACAATTCTCATCAGGCAACCTGAAAGTCGATATGCAAGGATGTGGGAGTACACCCGCAATGGGTAATCTGCAAATGGGACTATGGAATAAAAGGGGATTGCAGCGAAAAGAGAAAATATCGGTGTGACTATCTTCTCTTTTGACTGCGAATATAAAAGTATGGGGCGGTGTTTGGGAAAGGTTTAGTTTAGTCTATTAGCCTATATATATGCTAAACTAAAGTAAACTAAATATAGGCAGATATATTGGGCTGTCTGTATAGGTGTTTCGATGGAAATAGTTACTTTTGCAAAAAACAATGTTCCTTGAAAGAAACAGAGATTTGCTCTTTTTTCTTTTGGCTGTGGTTATTCACCGATGAATGACTGTAACAATCACTCTTGGCGAGAGGATGAAAATTTTGTGAAAAGACTTGGAAAAATGCTCAAAGTGCGAACAAGTGAAGAGAAAGAAAGGTAGTGCAAACAAAAAAACAGGAAAATGCGATAATTTGTGTTTCTGTTCCTAATTTGTTCCTTAATAAAAACGTATCGAAATATAAATCATTAGTTTGCAAGATATTACGGTTTGAAATTTTGAGATATAACTAAATTTTCCAGATTTACGGAGCAGATAATAAAAACACTTTCTCCAATTCAAAAGTAAACGTATCTTCTCTCTGAAGACACGCTACAAATATAACTATATTTTTCAGACAATGCCACAGTTGTCACAGTAAAATAGTTTAATTCTCCCTTGCCCTATATCTATCAAATAGAACAAGGCATATAAATACCTACAACAAGTAGGAATACTTTGCTTTTCTCCCTGATATAGTTTATCTTTGCTACCGATATAGTTCATTCTTCATGGCCGTGGCGAATTCCTACCACGGCTGTGGAAAGATACTACCACAGCCATGACGAGATCTCTCCACGGCCGTGGGAAACTAATGATAAAGGCACCGGAAGATAACTATCCCTATGCCTTAGTCCAAGAATAAAGGCAGGATAACTTATAAAAGCCGCTTGATAGCAAACAAACAACAGCTATATAACACCCTCCCTCTAAGTCCGAAGATGATCGATTAGCTTCGCAACAACAAAAAAAACAATGTCCTTATAGGCTTACAACGATAAATTTAAAATACGTAGTAATGTATAAGGCAAAAACAAGTAAATAATGGCAATACAATTTGAATTGTACAAGACTCCCCGTCCCAAGGATGAGGAAGGTAAGGAAGTGTATCACGCACGTGTAGTCAACTTCCAACACATTGACACAGACTATCTGGCAAAAGAAATCCAGATAGCAACTTCTCTAACTGAAGGGGATGTAAAGTCAGTTCTCGAATCCCTAAGTCATTTTATGGGGGATCGTCTTCGGGAAGGACAAAGCGTCCATCTGGATGGCATCGGTTATTTCCAGATAAAGCTGAATAGTCAAGAACCTATCACTTCGCCCAAACTAAAAGCGAATCAGATAAAACTCAAAGCCAACATCAGCTTTAAAGCGGATGCCAAACTGAAAAGGTCAGTCAGTGTTGTTCATGTGGAGCGAAGTAAACTGAAACCCCATTCGGCTGTCCTTTCAAATGACGAGATAGACAAATTGCTGACAAACTACTTCAAGAGCAACCCTGTATTAACCCGTCGCGACTTTCAAAGATTGTGCGGCTTTACCCCTACCACTGCCGCACGGCAAATCAAACGGCTGAAAGAGGAGGAGAAGAAGTTGAAGAATATCAATACTTATTATAATCCGATTTATGTGCCGATGCCGGGATATTATGGCAAGGCGGAGATAAAAGAGGATGAAGCAAATACTATACAGCAATAAAGTAAAGAGTATGAAAAAAGTGCCCAAGAAGACACTGCCGATCATTTTGCTGACGTCAGCAAAATGGTATTCCTGATAATAAATTTCCCCCAAAAAAATAACCTATTTTATGGTAGAATGAGAGACACCTTGAAGCGAGGTATCTCTCATTATCTATATCACTCATTAATAAGACCTAAATTCAATTATTCTTATTAATCAAATTGATTACTACCTTCACCATCACGTCCTTTTCTTCCGTCCGGCTTTCGGCAATCATCAACGTAAGTGCCACAAGCGTATTGTTTCCAATCAACTTCGAACCATCGGATTTATATAATATACCGTTCTTCTCCAGAAACCAAAGAAACAAGAAAGCGGCAATACGCTTGTTACCGTCACTAAACGAGTGATTCTTTACGACAAGGTAGAAAAGCATTGCGGCTTTTTCTTCAATGCTTGGATAAAGTTCTTCTCCACCGAATGTCTGATAAATGGTGTTGATAGAGCTTTTGAACGACTGATCCTTTTCATTTCCAAACAAATCACTGCTTCCGAACTTTTCCTGCAAAAGGTGAATGGCTTCCATAGCTTCTTCATAGGTGGCACGAAATTCTTCAGTAGGAGTCGTGGAGTCTACTTCCAATTGCTGGTAATCGTATTTATCCAGTGTATCCAGACCGTAAGTATAATCGGTAATCACACGCAAGAGTCCATTAGCCTCATCCAGCGTCAGTTGCTTATGCTCGATGACGTTGGAAAGAAGACGCACGGTGCTCTTCAGGTCTTCCAGTTGAGCAGCTTTGACCTGCTGATTAATGGCGTAACCCTTAATCAGGTAGTCTTTCAGGATTTTGTTCGCCCAGATACGGAATTGGGTGCCGCGCATGGAATTGACCCTATAACCGACAGAAATAATCATATCAAGATTATAATAAATAATGTGACGCTTGATAGTCCGATTCCCTTCCATCTGAACTTGTGCAATTTTTGCACAAGTTGAGTCTTTCTCCAACTCTTCCGACTTATAGATGTTATTAACATGCTTCACTATGGAAGTTCTATCCGTTTGAAACAATTCCGCCATTTGAGCTTGATTGAGCCACACCGTCTCATTCTCCAACTTTACATCAATGGAAGTTTTCCCATCCTTCGTCTGATAAATGACAATTTCTCCTCTATTGTCCATAAAATGCCTCCTTATTTATGCATTGTGTCCGTCCATTACCTTCGTAGCAATGGACGGACACACAAATGTACAACTTTCAAAAGAAATAAAAATATAAAGCCGTTTTTAATTATTTGCTCTGAAGCGTTACAATAGAACGCGCCGGAATCTGAACTGTTTTTCCACTTTTCACTGTCCTCACCGGAAGCAAATTTTCCCCTTCTTTATCCGAAGTACGATAAATCTGCCATTGCGTATTTCCTACTTTTTCTTTATGAATAGAAAACTCTTTTTCCTCATTGGCATAGTTTATAACGACTATCACATACGTTCCATCTACGTTTTTGTAAGCAGAACACATCAATCCTTGCTGATCGGTATCGCCATCAGGGATGAAAGCGTTTGTTTGATCGAAAGCCGAAACGGATAGCCGGACTGCTCCCGGACGGATAAAACGGCTATAATTTCCTAAAGCCCACATCAATTTAGAATCTTCTACTCTACCATCCAAGAAGTTATCGTCAGTAGTGTACTCGCGAATCAGTCCGTCTTTGTAATCACCGCCAATGGCACGCCACCATTGCCAGCTTTCAGCTCTGGCATACACAATATCATGATGAATGATACGTGCCACATAGAGCGCTGTCTTCATTGTACGGTCGAAACCATTTCCACCACCAATTTCTTCATCATTACCCATGATGCAAGTCTCCGTTTGCCAGAAGCCCACTTGATGTTTATCTAAGGTATCCCGCAACTGGCAGCGGATATTACGTAATTCACTTAACGGAGTCGTTGTCCAATAGCTATGTCCAAGCATCAGGCGGGGAACATTCGGAGTATCTCCTAAATATGTATCTACACTATCCGGACTGAAAAAGGCTTGAATCTGATAACCCCGTTGCCAATCTGTTTCGTGAGTGCGGAACATACAGCGATAATCGGAAGATTCATTCACTAAAATCTGCGTATCCATATTCCGGCTTACAAATTCTTTGCTTAACAAACGGACAGTATGAGCTACTTCTTTGTTGGTTGCCGGACAACCTTCTTGTTTCGGTCCTACCCAATTCCAGTGTCCGTCCGGTTCGTTGAAAGGACAGATGTAGTTGAACTTGATGCCATCATGTTCTTCTACGCCTTGTACTACATCTGCCAGAAAACGAACGTACTTTTCATAACAATCCGGCTTCAGATTTGCCGTACCTCCACGACCGGTATTGGTTGCCAATCCGTTCTGTGTATAATGTACGGGAGGCGAGTTCAGGAAAGCCAGGAATTTATTGACTCCCCGTTCTTTTGCCAGTTTTAGGAAGTTGCGTTGTCCTTGTTGCTTGTTCCAGTCGTACGTTCCATCTGCATTCAGAAAACACTCGGCTCGCATCCAGGGAGAAGCGATCTGACTAGCCTCCCCTTGTTCCGCACTACCTGCTCCGACATTGAAACGCCAGAGGGACAGGCCGATGCCTTTCGGCTGTCCGTTCGCATCATTCTCCGTACTGAACAGCCAATCGGCTACCTGGTTGCGTTTTTCCTCCGGCCAAAGTCCGATAAACTGCATACTCCAAGCGTCTGAAGCACTGAAATATGCCATCGTTTGACAGGGCTTATCCGTTTCTATCTGATAACTTACATCAGGTACAGATTGAGAACATCCACCCGCCACACATACAAACAGAAAACCTAAAATCGCTACTCTCTTTTTACCTATAATCCTATTCATCTATAATCTTCCATTATTCAAATCATACAATATAATTCCGTCCTGAAACAACCTGACCATCTACCAAAATCAAGAAAGATATTATCAAGGAGTAGGTATTACCTGCTTAATGCTCCCATCTTCATTAAATTCCATACGATCTATACATACTTCACGATGAACACCGGGATCACTTTTCAGATAATTCTTATTGATGCGATGATAAACAATATACCACTTATCAGTGCCGGGAATTTGCAAAACAGCATTATGAGCAGGACCATATATTTCCTTTTCCGGGTTTTGAATCAGCACAACTGGATTATCAGCCACTTTAATCGGTCCCAAAGGTGATGTTGAAGTGCCATAAGCTACATGATAATTGGGAGAGCCAGTATCATCTACCGACCACATAAAATAATAAAGCCCGTTACGATAGAACACATAAGCCGCTTCACGATAAGCATAATCCTGCAAAGTACCTCCTACGGGAGTCATCACTGTGACTGTTTCCTTCTTTATGGAAACCATATCCTCATTCAGCTCCGCACCTGCCATATAACCATTTCCCCAATACAAATAAGACTTCCCGGAAACCGGATCGGTAAACACATCCACATCTATTTGCTGACCGTTCCCGGTGGGTGAATCCGTTACGATGGGACGTCCCAAATCAACAAACGGCCCGGTGGGAGAATCACTCGTAGCTACTCCGATCTGTTTTCCTCCTCCTGCTTTCGGATGACCGCTGTAGTAAAAGAAGTATTTATATTTTCCTCCTATCAACTTCTCCTCAATACAAGGCGCCCACGCATTACCATCCGCCCAAGGTACTTGGTCTGATTTCAGATCCAGCATTATCCCTTCATCCCTCCAATCCTTTAAGTCAACAGACGAAAAAACGGTAAAATACCAACCACCCCATCCGGGCTGTCCGTCTGTGGTAGAATAGATATAGTATTTCTTAGTCCTGTTGGAATATAAAATTTCAGGATCAGCATGGAAACCTGGCAACACAGGATTACCAGACAACGAGAAAGCGGGCAGCGTCACTGCCAACATCAAGCCGATTGTAATCAAAGTTCGTTTAATAGGTACTATCATATTTTCATTAGTTGGATAAAAAGGGGAAATATCAGGTTGTGATACTCCCCCTCCGGTATTTACATTCTTGATACTATTTATTTCAATGCTACTTTAATAGATTGACTGTAACAATATTCCGATGATTTGTCTGATTTGACTCCTACACGGGCATAAAGATAGGATTCGTTTATCAAACCATTCGGGATCTCAATTTCAGCAGTGTTTTCCTGACCGAGTGAGACTGTATTACCCAACTTCAACTCTGCTTCTTTCTGTTTCTCATCCGTCAAAACACCTGTACCCAGATAGATACCTACATTCTCCATATTGGCATCAGCAACCACTTTATTAATAGTAAACCGTGCGGTAACCTTGTTGCCGTTTCTGGCAAAAGATACGTTTCTAACAGAGAAATACGGTGTCACAGGAATATCCTGCACAGTGTTTCCTTTCACTGTAATATAAATTGTGTCATTAGAAGGTCTTTCCCAAGGAGCATTACCCATACGCACCAATTTATAATCACCATTGAAAAGGGACACGGAATAGCTTCCGTCCTGCGCAACATACACCGGAATAGAGCCATGCAAAGCATAACCGTCCTGGAATAAAGCAAACTCTGAACTTCCGCTTCTAACTCCTACTGCTTCACCGTCATAAATTGCTCTTCCGGTCAATGTAGCCTTAGGTTCCTCAAAGTTGTCGTAGCTGCAACTGCTTACTGCCAACAAACAACATATCATAATAAAGAAAGGTATAATCTTTTTCATAATCTCTTATTTTTATTGGAATGGATTCTTCACAATCGTCGGATTGTTATTAATTACATCATCAGCAATGAATGAATAATAGTTAGACTGCTGGAAGGTTCTTGCCACCTTGAAACGTTCGGATTTTGTCTTTACAAAAATGTACTTGTCCTGATCTGATGTTCCCGGTTTTGGTTTAGCAATACGATAAGGATATAAACCGTAAACGATCGCTTTATCGTTATCTGTATTTCCGTTCCAGGTGATATCAGCTATTCTCCATCGTTTCATATCAAAATAACGGTGATCTTCGAAAGCTAGTTCCACACGACGTTCGTTCTGAATCTTTTCTATTGTCAGGCTTGTCAGACTGTTGGCCGGGAAACCGGCACGCTGACGCAAGCGGTTAATGTAGGGTAAAGCTGTCGGCTCGTCATTCAATTCAAAAGCAGCTTCGGCAGCATTCAAATAGATTTCACCCAGACGAAACCAAGGCCACCAGTTTTCAGCGTAGTTACGGAGAGTGTAACCGGATGCCTCACTGATAAACTTACGGATATAAAATCCGGTATTGCTCACGTTAGGACTATTAGTCTGAGGACCGTCCTGGCCGACAAAAGTTTTATCATCGTCATAAGCACTTCCTAATTTCGAGTCTGTCAGTAAGTCGTAGGAACCGGTCTTATCATTCCATACTGCTACTCCTGCCTGAATATCCACATCCTGATTTCTGAACTTTGAGCCCGGATAGACGATCGTACCATACAAACGTGCATCTTTATTGGCAAAGATATCGCTCGGAGTATCATATACTACATAGTCATTACCATTCTTATAATGTAAGGTCCCCGAAGTTCCATCCAAATAATCAAATGCTTCTACCAATCCTAAAGACGGACCGATGCAAGAAGAATTATCGTTATCTTCTCTTAAATGATGAACTACATTATCATAACCGAAGCTATGCACTTTCAAAGGATTCTTATAGTCTTTCACCCAAATAGCCTCCTTATTCAGCGTCTTGTCCACAAACATCTTATAGAAGTTCACTCCTTTATCTGACTCCTTCTCATAAAGTTCATATCCACCGTTTTTAATGATTTCCTGCGAAGCTGTCAACGATTTACGATAATAATCGTCTGCCATATCAGCCGGAATACCTACTTCTCCGCCAGACGTTACAATATTAGGAGTCTTCAGCGCATTATATTTGGCAATAGAACCGGCATACAGCATAGCACGGCTTTCCAATGCCAATGCAGTGTAATAGTTGGCACGACTTTGACTGCCTTTATTGCCCAATTGTGACTTGATTGCTTCACATTCACTGTATACAAAGTCATATATTTCGTGCTCCTTGGCACGCGGATTACGTAAGTAAGAAGGATCTCCGCTGAAATCATACTCCAAAGTAGTTGTAATCAATGGTACACCACCCATACGTCTTACAAGCTCAAAATAAACGTAAGCGCGGATAAAGCGAAATTCAGCTTTGAACTGTAGCTTGGCATCTGCTGAAATATCTGTTCCATATTTGTCGATATTCTCAATAGACATATTGATGTCACGTATCAATCCATAATCCCACCAACGTCCGTAGTCGTTGCCATAACGTAATTCATTACGATAATTCTGATCCAGCGTGCCACAGTACATAGCATCATCCGTTTCGCACATACCACCGGTATTGAAGTCACCGTGCAACTGTGGAATACGATTATATAAATTGGCTAGCTGTGATTTAATCATGTTCGGATCGTTCCATACCAACTCATTGGTAAGAATATTTTTGGGATCTCTTTCGAACCAGCTGTCGCCACAACCCGATAACATGGAAGTAAGGAGGGCTCCCAACAGAACTATTTTTATAGATTTGCTTTTCATGATAGCGTTCATTTTTTAGTATGTAATATTAAATCCAAGAAGGAATGTACGTTGTTGCGGGTATACCACTGCAGCTGCGGCAGTGATTTCAGGATCGACTCCAAACTTACCCACATTGTCAAACGAACACAAGTTAGAAACATTAGCATAAATACGTACTTTCTGTGCACGAATCGGTCTCAACAGTTGTACCGGCAGGCTATAACCCACTTCCAGATTCTTGATACGGAGATAACGCACATTGTGCAACCAGAAGTCACTATTCTTATTGTTATAGCTGAATTCACCTTTACGGATGGCCGGATAACGTCCCGGTATCCATTCACTTTCCGGATCGTACAAGTCGGCACGATGCCAACGGTCTTCCAATAAATAAACCGGTGAGTTTCCATTTCCATGATATGCATTAGCCAATTCATAGTTTTGTCTCCATCCTTGCATAGCCCCACCGGAAAGGTCGATATTCAAGTCAATCCCCTTCCATGCCAAACCGATATTACCACCAAACGACATAATAGGTGCCCAACCTTCCGGATAACCGATAGGACGCTCATCCATACTGTTGATAATACCATCACCATTTACATCTTTATAGATAAAGTCACCGGGGAGCAGTGTCCGGTTATTATTTCCATCCAAATTTACCGGATAATTACGAATTTCTTCTTCCGACTGGAACTGGCCAATTACCTGATATCCCCAATAGATACCTCCCCAACGGCCTTCCGCAGAATTGCGGTATTCATCCCAAGAGTTATTAAAACGCGGTTTATAAGTCTCAATGCTCTTGTAACGTGAGAAAGTAAAGTTACCGCTTACGGTATAGTTCAAATCACCGATATGGTCGGTCCATGTAACCATACCTTCCGCACCGATATATGCTTGTTTGTTCAAGTTCTCATTAGGCAATGTATATCCCACTTCACTCGGAAGCAATACATCATAACGGGCAGCCGGTACACCGGTAATATCCTTGCGGAAAGCATCGGCGGTTACCTTCAAACGATTATTGAACATAGTCAGGTCAAAACCGATATTCGATGTTGTATTCTTCGTCCAGGATAAGTTGGTAATAGGTAATCCTCTCTGGTTCAATCCGGTCACCAGTTCACCATCCAATACAGCATTACCATTATTCCACGTATAACCACTCAAGTAATCAAACAGTTTTACATCCTTTTCTGTACCTGTCTGACCAATAGAAGCACGAATCTTCAAATCATCTACAACAGGTCTCAACTTTTCAAAGAATTTCTCTTCCGAGATTCTCCAACCTATAGATACACCCGGGAAGAATCCCCAACGATTATTTGCTGCATAGAGATAAGAACCGTCATAGCGAGCCAATAATTCAATCAGATATTTGTGAGCAAAGTCGTAATTGATACGCCCAATCCATCCGGCACGCGCTTCGTAACTCCATTCATCAGCGAAACTGTTGAGCTCATCAAACTGCAATAACGGCAGATAGTCAGTAGAAGGTTCTGTACCATAAGTTTTCTTAGTCCAATCATAATCGGAGGCTTCATAACCCAAAACCGCCGAAATATTATGGTTTTTAATCTGTTTTGCATAATTCAGTTGCAATTGCATATAACGCGCAGGCACACTACGATCTATTTGATTTCTCCAACGTCCTGCGGCAGATGTTCCGTTATAAGTATCTTTCTCCTTATCGTATGTATAGATTTGATAAGCATATTGATAACCGTCAAAACGACTGTTGGTGTAATTGTACGAGAACGTAGCTTTTGCAGTCAAACCGAAAGAGAAATCATACTGCGCATAAGCATTGATATTGGCATTACGAGTCAAATTATCTTTGTAACCGGCAATGTCACGACTGAATGCAGCCGGATTGTAACCATTCTCATGTACATTATTGATATATTCCGGATTATCATTGGCATAAGGGCTTTCGATAGGCTGCATTTTGAACATAGCCAATATAGCCGAATAATAACCGTCACCACCCGGCAAACCTACGTCTTCACTCTTTTCATACTTACCGCTAATCTGTGCACCTATTGTAAAACGGTCTGTTATCTTAGTATCAATATTCAACTGAAGATTGGTACGCTCATATTTAAAGTCAGGCATCATCGCATCTTGTCCGGTATGAGCTACAGAAAGATAATAGTTGGTCTTTTCAGAGCCACCTGTCACATTCGCATTAATGTGGTATTGAGGCACATTTTTTCTCATTACCATATCATAATAGTCATAGCTCTTATATCCCGGTTCGGTACCAGCTTCCCATTTAGCAAGTTCTTCGGGACTATATAATTTGCTTGGATCTTCACCTCTATTCTGTGCTGCTTCGGCCAAACCTCTTACATATTGTCCTGCATTTGCCAATTCGGGGAAACGGGTCAGATTCTGCCAACCATAGTATCCATTGACATTGATGCTTACTTTATCATTCTTTTTACCTTTCTTGGTAGTTACCAGAACTACACCATTTGATGCACGCAGACCGTAAATAGCAGCAGAAGCATCCTTCAAGACAGTGATACTCTCGATATCCTCGATATTCAGAGCATTAAACACATCGCTACCGGAAACATCCGATGCCTGCAACCAGTCGCGGCTGTTCATTCCTCCGTAAGGAATGCCGTCGATTACAAACAGGGGGCTACCCATATTACGAATTTCAAGATTAATGCCTCTACCCGGACGGGCATCCACAGCACGCGTAGACACACCTGCTATCTTACCGGATAAAGCTCCCGCAGTAGTCGTAGAAACAGAACGCGTCAACGCATCAGACTTAACATCACTGATGGCTCCGGTCAGACTTTTCTTGGTTTGTGTACCATAACCCACCACCACAACTTCATCCAAGGTTTCCGTATCTTCTTCAAGAACGATTTGAAGATGTGTCTTTCCATCCACCTTCACCTCTTTAGTCTTATAACCGATGAACGAAATTGCCAACGCGGCATTTTTACTATCTACATTAATTGTGAAATTACCATCGATATCCGTAATGGTTCCATTAGAAGTTCCTTTGACAGTAACATTGGCACCAATGATATCATCTCCTCTCACATCGGCCACATGTCCTGTAACTTGTGTTTGTGCAAATGCTGCAGCTGACAGAAGCAACTGTATGACACACATGCATAAGATTCTTACATACCTCATAAATTAGAATTTAAAGATTAAACATTTTTTGTTGTTTTTTCCGATGCAAATATAGAGTATTGATATAAATCAATTAAGCAAAAATCATGCAGAAGAGCTATGCAAATCATTCATTGCACGATTTACACACTCTAAATAAAATATTTATTCTTATTTTTGAACTGGTAATTGAAACAAATAAGCACGAGTTATGAAAAAATACATTGCTTCTACTTTATTTTTATCCTTGTTGTCTATTCTTCAATTGACAGCCCAGTCTCATTCTGTAAAAAAACTGGGGATAGAACAAGGATTATCCAACAATTATGTAGTCAGTATTACACAGGATAAACAAGGCTTTTTATGGTTTGCTACAGAAGAAGGACTTAATAAGTTTGACGGTACCCGCTTCATTACTTATTATAAAAATGATTTGCCACATAACAATCAGGGAATCACCGGCAACGAACTCAACCGGGTGTATGCTGATTCCAAACGTCCCATCATTTGGATAGCCACTCAGCGAGACGGACTAAATGCATACAATTATGACGAACAAACATTTACTGCCTACCAACATAACCCGGAAAATCCACACAGCCTGATTACAAATGACGTAACGGACATCTCTCCTTCCACCCAAAACGACGATGGTTTATGGGTCAGCACCTATTATAGAGGTATAGAATATCTAAATATTAATAACGGGCAATTCACACATTATAATAGGAGTACGGTGCCTAGTCTGCCCTCCAATCAGACATGGACAGTATTGGACGGAGGAGACAACAATTTGTATATCGGCCATGTCGGAAGCGGATTCAGTATTTTTTCTCTCAAAGACAAAAGTGTAAAGAATTTCCAGAATGAAACGGGAAATCCGACAAGCTTGCCCGGTAATGATGTGTTTTGTATCATAAAAGATGCAAACGGCAACATCTGGTTAGGAACGAATAATGGATTGGCTCTATATAATGCTGCCAATGATAACTTTATCACATTCAGAAATAACAAGAATGACAAGTATGCTACTTTATGCAGTCGCATATTATCCATCCGGCAATTAAAAGATAATAGACTTTGGATTGCTTCAGAGCTCAATGGCATTGCCATATTAAACCTGAAGCAAGGTATGTTTCTCTCACCAGAGGAGCTTTCTATTGAATACATACAGGAGGGTGATGATAGTCGAAGCCTCTCTAATGCAAGCGCTCGATGTATATTTCAGGATTCTTTCGACAATATCTGGATAGGAACATGGGGAGGAGGCATCAACTTTATTAGTAGCAAACCTCCTTTGTTCACCACATTAAGCTATTCCCCGATTCCAAACAATGAAAACAGCCTGAACAACAAAGTAGCCAGCAGTCTTTGTATGGACAGACAAGGACGGATTTGGATCGGAACAGACGGAGGAGGTATTAATGTATTTGAAGGAGAGAAACGGATTGCCATTTATAAGAAAGAGAGTGGAGATATTCCTTCAAATTTTATATTAGCTTCTTTACAGGATTCAAAAGGGAATTTATGGTTCGGTTCCTACCAAGGAGGAATCAGCTATTATGATAGCCGGAATAGAAGATTCCGTTCCATCTCCCTCATGGGACAATCTAATCTAGACGTCCGTACGATCTATGAAGATGCCCAACATAACATTTGGGTAGGATATAGTGGAGGAATTGTTGTATTAAACCCTCTAACCATGAAGATTATCCAACATTACAATACAGATAATAGCGAACTGCACAGTGATTTTATACGTTCTATAGCTCAAGATGAGAAAGGACGTTTTTGGATTGGAACTTTCGGAGACGGACTTGGCATATACACCCCGAACTTACAGAAAATCAAGACGTTCACTCAAAGAGATGGCTTTTGTTCTAACACCATCAATCAGATCATACAGGATAAACAAAAAAGAATGTGGATAGGAACGGGGGAAGGATTAGTTTGTTTCCTGTCGACTGATGAGCTGAATTACAAAACTTACCAACGGAAAGACGGGCTGATCAATACGAATATTTGTGCCATAACAGAAGATAAAAAAGGGAATATCTGGTTTAGCAATAATAAAGGTATCAGTTGTTATGTCACGAATAAAGGCTGTTTTTATAACTATGACCACTCTGACGATGTTCCGGCAGGAAGTTTTTCAAGCAGTTGTGTCACACAAAGCAAGAATGGACAGATTTATTTCGGTTCTATCAATGGAGTATGTTGTTTCAATCCAGACATTACTATGAATGAACAACCGGCCCCGGCAGCAGTTGTCACAGAGATGAAAATACTGGGACGGTTGAGTAATCTGGAAAACAATGACATGATTATCAATCTCTCCAAAGGACAAAACGTTGAGTTGAGTCATGCACAAAATAGCTTCGGATTGACATTCAATGTACAAAACTACTCACTTGTCAATCAGGTAGAATATGTGTATATGCTGAAAGGACTCGAAAATTCCTGGTATACCGTCAACGAAAATAATAGTGTCACTTTCCGAAACATTCCTCCGGGAAAATATGAGTTCCTTATCAAAGCACGAATTCATAATCAAAAATGGCCGGAAGAAGCCACTTCCCTGACCATCCGTATCAATCCTCCTCTCTGGTTGACGTGGTGGGCAAAACTTATCTACATCTTGGTATCTATCAGCATCACTTATCTTATCTTGCATGCTTACAAAAAGAAGTTAGATCTGGAGAGTCTCTATACGTTGGAAAAGAAAAACCATGAGCAGGAACAGGAGTTAAATCAGGAACGCTTGCGTTTCTATACCAATATCACGCATGAGCTGCGTACACCGTTGACCTTAATCCTCGGTCCTCTCGAAGATATGCAAAAAGAAGCATCACTTCCTGCAAAACAAGCCCAGAAACTATCAGTTATCCATCAGAGCGCACTACGTTTGCTCAATCTGATCAATCAGATACTGGAATTCCGAAAGACGGAGACACAAAACAAGAAATTGTGTGTCAGCAAAGGAAACATTGCCCCTCTGATTTATGAAATAGGGCTTAAATACAAAGAATTAAATCAAAATACCAAAATAGATTTCCGGATTCAGATAGAAAAAGAAGAAATGTTTCTTTTCTTCGATAAAGAAATCATCACGATTGTTTTGGACAATCTGATTTCCAACGCTATCAAATATACGGAACAAGGGTGTGTAACGCTAAGTTTGCATCAGACCATGCGTAATGAGGTAGCTTATACGGAAATAAAAGTCAGTGATACAGGGTACGGAATTTCCGCCGAGGCCCTGCCACATATTTTCGACCGCTATTATCAGGAAAGCGGCAAGCATCAGGCATCCGGTACAGGTATCGGACTGGCCTTGGTGAAGAATCTCGTCACCTTACATGAAGGGGAAATTCGTGCAGAAAGCATCCAAAATGAAGGAAGTACGTTCTATATCAGTTTACTGACGGATAATATCTACCCCAATGCCTTACACGCAGACTCAACAGAACCGGTTCAAGAAGAGATGAACCAGAATACGGAACTGGAATATTCACAAGAAGCGACATTAGATACCAGTAAACCAATCCTATTGATTGTAGAAGACAATGAAGAAATACAGAAATATATAGTTGAATCCTTCACCGACTCGTTTGAGGTAATCACGGCCAACAACGGAGAAGAAGGTAAGCAACAAGCTCTTAGCCGTATCCCCGATATTGTAGTCAGCGACATTATGATGCCTGTGATGGACGGCATCACTTTATGCAAGCAATTAAAAGATGATGTGCGCACCAGCCATATTCCTATTATTCTGCTGACAGCCAAAGATTCTCTCCAAGATAAAGAAGAAGGATATGAAGTAGGAGCCGATTCTTATCTGACGAAACCTTTCAGTGCTTCTCTGTTACGTAGCCGAATCAATAATCTGCTCGATTCAAGGAAAAAGTTAGTAGCCCAATTCCAGGCGCAATCTACTCCGGGGAGTCAAATAGATTTAAGTGAGAAGCGTATAGTAATTGCCGAAGCTTTGAGCAAGTTAGATAATGAGTTTATTGAAAAAATTACCCTGTTAATCGAGGAAAACCTTTCTTCAGAGAAGATTGATATTAACTATCTATCTGATAAAATGTGCATGAGCGGTTCCACTCTTTACCGGAAAATGAAAGCACTTACAGGACTCTCGACCAACGAATATATCCGAAAAGTGAAAATGAAGAATGCAGAACGTTTGCTGCTTGAAGGGAAGTTCAATATCTCTGAAATAGCCTACAAAGTAGGAATGAACAGTACGGGATATTTCCGTCAATGCTTTAAGGAAGAATTTGGGCTCTCTCCTTCAGATTACCTGAAGCAAATTAAACAATCTTGAGAAAGGGAGATGTATCAGAAGTAGAATCTACCTTCATGTTGTTCTATTATTCAGAACGATAATGAAGAATCTCTTCTGATACCTCCCAATAGGAAATTCAGCGACCTGTAGGGGAGGTCATTTCCTTAATTCTTCAACCATCACTTTGAGCAATGATTTAGAATCATCCAGCGGCAAATCCGTGGCCAAATCCCAACTCATCATGCCTTTTAGTCCTTGCTCCATCGCATAACGGGTCTTAGTACGGATATTGTCCTGTCCGTCAAACACATATTTCTCTCCCTTATATATTACTTCATTTTGTGCAGGCTCAGTAATCAATCCCTCTTGTACAAAACTGAAATAAGCCTCTGTCTTCTTTGAATTATCCTTTGTCACACCATAGAAAGGAACTCCCGCTACCAGTTTCTCTTTGGGAATACCATACTTCAATACCATCTGAATATCCGAATCATATTTCTCTACCGGAAAACGAACCGGCGAAGGACCGTAGCATTGAAGTGAAATAAAATCAACTGCATCAATAGCTTTCCTGCTAATTTTATAGCAAACAGGATGCAGAGAAACACTGAAAATATACTTATCGCCCAACACCTCCCTCATCTTCACGATAGCCAGACTATAATCTTCATACTCTTTCTCATTCTCCGCCCATTCAAAGTCAAGGTCAATGCCATCCAATTTATTCTTTTCCAGCACTTTCTTTATGTTTCTTGCAAATGCCGTACGAGCAGTCTCATCAGCCACCATTGCCTTCCATTCACCACTGGAAGCTCCTAAACGTATTTTCGCTTTTGTTCCTTTTACTTTTGCACGAACCGATTTAATCAATCCTTCCCAAGTTGTCACCCCCTTTCCCTGAAATGCACGTGGGTTCTCGAATGAAAGCGATCCATCTTTATCAGGATGAACATTCAAGAAAATAAGGTCGTCACTCGCCCGCAGACTTTCAGTAGAAATACGTCCGCGATTGTAGAAATTACCCCGCACATAAGAACTCACCATATAGTTTTGTTGTGCAAATAACGATAACCCTACAAACAAAAAAAAGAAGAATACAATTTTTCTTAGCATTAGCATAATGATTGATAATTAATGAATTTAGATCACAAAAATACGCATGACAAATAGAAATAGATGTTCAATAATTACTATAATACTTCCAAAAATCAACATAAAGTTTTCTATCACAAGCATAAAAAACAGAAAAGTCTTGAAAAAGAACCAGAAAACCAACCGAAAAACGAACAACGTCCCAATATTCTCTTTATTCTTAACGATGACCATACGTCATGAGGATTTATGCCGAAGTTCTGGCAGATTACGCCTAGAGCCTAACCATGACCGATACGTGAAAATTTAAACGCATATAATGATGTAAGTAATGAAAGAAAGAATTCCATTTTCCGCAAAAAAATTATATCTTTGTTCCCCGTAAATAACAATTCACGAATAACTTCATGCCAAGAGATTCATTTTGCATACAATATACCAACTGTACAGGATGTCCCAAAGCTGTTGAGAATATCCTTATATACAGAAACTTACCCAAAGGGGAACATATCCCCAAGGATAAGTGTACGCAGAATTGTATGCTTTTCATGATAAAGGGTGAGTTACTTATCAATAGTGAGGAGTATCCCGGAAATACACTGCGTGAAAGACAGTTTATCCTGCAAGCTATTGGTTCCAAGGTCGAAATACTAGCATTGACAGATGTTGAATACGTTGTCTACTGGTTCAACGAGCTGCCTCTGCTCTGCGAAGACCGGTACAAGGAAATGATGGAACACACAGAGGTCCCGGTGACCTACACTCCACTGATTATGAGTGAAAGGTTATACCACCTTGTCACCAGCATGCCCGAATTCCTCAACGAAGAAACTCCTTGCGGCAAGTATATCGACTTAAAATGTAAGGAACTTGTTTTCTTGATCACCAATTTCTATCCTCTGCCCCAGCTAAGTTCATTCTTCTATCCCATCAGCACTTATACGGAAAGTTTCCACTATTTCGTCATGCAGAATTACAGTAATGTAAAGAATGTGGAAGAATTTGCGCATCTGGGAGGATACACGACCACTACCTTCCGCCGCCTTTTCAAAAACTTGTATGGCATGCCCGTATATGAATGGATACTGGAAAAGAAACGGGAAGGAATACTGGAAGACCTGCAACACACCAAAATGCGAATCACTGAAATCTGCAACAAATACGGATTCGACTCCCTGTCTCACTTCGCCCACTTCTGCAAAGACTCTTTCGGCGATACCCCACGCGCTTTACGCAAGAAAGCAGCCAGTGGTGAGAAAATCGGAAAGATACAATAAATAGTCCCATAATACTAATATGCCAATCAGTTGCACCATGCGTGCATACTGGCTGGCATATTGACACATTAGCACATTGATTCATTATTAAAGAATTATTTCTTTAATTCCTTGCTCAATCAATCTATTTCCCCTATTTTTGCAGTCCGTAAGAGGTGTAAAACGTCGAAATTTTAGTTCTAACAATTAAATAATTTAAATTCAATCATTTATGTGGTTAAGTAATTCATCTGTAGGAAGGAAAGTGGTGATGAGCGTTACCGGTATCGCCCTTGTCCTGTTTCTAACATTTCACATGGCGATGAACTTGGTTGCGATCATCTCGGCTGATGGTTACAACATGATTTGTGAGTTCCTGGGAGCAAACTGGTATGCATTAGTGGCTACCGCAGGACTGGCTGCTCTTTTCGTAATTCACATTATCTACGCATTCTGGCTGACAATGCAGAATCGCAAAGCGCGTGGTAGCGAACGCTATGCAGTGACAGACAAACCGAAAACTGTAGAATGGGCATCTCAAAACATGTTGGTGCTGGGTCTTATCGTTATCGTAGGTCTTGGTTTGCACCTCTTCAACTTCTGGGCAAAAATGCAGTTGCCGGAACTGATGCACAACATGGGCATGCATGCTGACACACTGACACTGGCTTATGCTGCTAACGGTGCTTATCACATCCAGCAGACTTTCTCTTGCCCGGTTTACGTAGTTCTTTACCTCGTTTGGCTGTTTGCTTTGTGGTTCCACCTGACTCACGGTTTCTGGAGTTCAATGCAATCACTGGGATGGAACAACAAAGTATGGATCAATCGTTGGAAATGCATTTCTAACATCTATTCTACGATTGTTGTACTCGGTTTCGCACTGGTAGTAGTGGTATTCTTTGTGAAAACACTGATTTGTGGCGGTGCTTGCTAAATAGTAAATTGTAAATGATTAAATTGTAAATAATATTATGATCAAGATAGATTCAAAAATTCCAGAAGGCCCGGTGGCTGAGAAATGGACCAACTATAAAGCTCACCAGAAATTGGTGAACCCCGCTAATAAACGCCGTTTGGACATCATCGTTGTGGGTACGGGTCTGGCAGGTGCTTCTGCCGCTGCTTCACTCGGTGAAATGGGTTTCAGAGTATTCAATTTCTGTATTCAGGATTCTCCCCGTCGTGCACACTCTATCGCTGCACAGGGTGGTATCAATGCTGCAAAGAATTATCAAAATGACGGTGACTCCGTTTACCGTCTGTTCTACGATACTGTAAAAGGTGGTGACTATCGTGCCCGTGAAGCTAACGTATATCGTCTGGCTGAAGTGTCTAACGCTATCATCGACCAATGTGTAGCACAAGGTGTTCCTTTCGCTCGCGAATATGGTGGTACACTGGACAACCGTTCTTTCGGTGGTGCACAGGTATCTCGTACTTTCTACGCTAAAGGTCAGACTGGTCAGCAGTTGTTGCTGGGTGCTTACTCTGCATTGAGCCGTCAGGTAAACGTAGGTACTGTAAAACTGTACACTCGTTATGAAATGCAAGACGTGGTGATCGTTGACGGACGTGCTCGCGGTATCATCGCTAAAAACCTTGTAACAGGTGAACTGGAACGCTTTGCCGCTCACGCTGTAGTTATCGCTACCGGTGGTTATGGTAATGCTTACTTCCTGTCTACCAACGCTATGGGATGTAACTGTACAGCTGCTATCTCTTGCTACCGCAAGGGTGCTGTATTCGCTAACCCTGCTTACGTTCAGATTCACCCGACTTGTATCCCGGTACACGGTGACAAACAGTCTAAACTGACTTTGATGTCTGAATCTCTCCGTAACGACGGTCGTATCTGGGTTCCGAAGAAGAAAGAAGATGCTGTGAAACTTCAGAAAGGCGAAATCAAAGGAAGTGATATTCCTGAAGAAGACCGCGACTATTACTTGGAACGCCGCTATCCGGCATTCGGTAACCTGGTTCCGCGTGACGTTGCCAGCCGTGCTGCCAAAGAACGTTGTGACGCAGGTTTCGGTGTAAACAACACTGGTTTAGCCGTATTCCTTGATTTCTCTGAAGCTATCAACCGTTTGGGTATCGACATCGTTCTCCAACGTTATGGTAACCTCTTCGATATGTATGAAGAAATCACTGACGTTAATCCGGGAGAACTGGCAAAAGAAATCAATGGCGTAAAATATTATAATCCGATGATGATTTATCCGGCTATCCACTATACAATGGGTGGTATCTGGGTAGACTACGAACTGCAAACCACTATCAAGGGTCTGTTCGCTATCGGTGAATGTAACTTCTCCGACCACGGTGCAAACCGCCTCGGTGCTTCTGCATTGATGCAAGGTTTGGCTGACGGTTACTTCGTATTGCCTTATACAATCCAGAATTATCTGGCAGATCAAATCACTGTTCCTCGTTTCTCTACTGATCTTCCTGAGTTTGCAGAAGCAGAAAAGGCAGTTCAAGCTAAGATCGACAAGTTCATGAGCATCCAGGGTAAAGAATCCGTTGATTCTATCCACAAGAAACTGGGTCATGTTATGTGGGAATATGTAGGTATGGGACGTACGGCAGAAGGCTTGAAGAAAGGTATTGCCGAACTGAAAGAAATCCGCAAGGAATTCGAAACGAATCTGTTTATCCCCGGTTCTAAAGAAGGTATGAACGTAGAGCTTGACAAAGCAATCCGTCTGTACGACTTCATCACAATGGGTGAGCTTGTTGCTTACGATGCATTGAACCGTAACGAAAGTTGTGGTGGTCACTTCCGTGAAGAATACCAGACTGAAGAAGGAGAAGCTAAACGTGATGACGAAAACTTCTTCTATGTAGCATGCTGGGAATATCAAGGTGACGATGAAAAAGCTCCGGTGTTGTACAAAGAACCGCTGGTATACGAAGCTATCAAGGTTCAAACCCGTAACTACAAGAGCTAATCGGTGAAGTTAAACATTTAAAAGAATTAGAAGAAAATGGATAAAAATATATCATTTACACTGAAGGTATGGCGCCAAGCTGGTCCGAAGGCTAAAGGTGCTTTTGAAACCTACCAAATGAAAGATATCCCCGGCGATACTTCCTTCCTCGAAATGCTGGATATTCTGAACGAACAGCTCATCAGCGAAAGAAAAGAACCGGTAGTATTCGACCACGATTGCCGCGAAGGTATCTGCGGTATGTGTTCTCTTTACATCAATGGACACCCGCACGGTCCTGCAACAGGTGCTACTACTTGTCAGATCTATATGCGTCGTTTCCAGGATGGTGATACTATTACTGTTGAACCTTGGCGTTCGGCCGGTTTCCCTGTAATCAAGGACTTGATGGTAGACCGTACTGCTTATGACAAGATTATGCAGGCTGGTGGTTACGTGAGCGTACGTACAGGTGCTCCGCAGGATGCTAACGCTATCCTGATTCCGAAGCCTATCGCTGACGAAGCTATGGATGCTGCTTCTTGTATCGGTTGTGGTGCTTGTGTAGCTGCATGTAAGAATGGTTCTGCTATGTTATTCGTTTCTGCAAAAGTTAGCCAGTTGAACTTGCTGCCGCAAGGTAAACCGGAAGCTTTGCGTCGTGCAAAAGCCATGTTGTCAAAGATGGACGAACTGGGATTCGGTAACTGTACAAACACTCGTGCTTGTGAGGCTGAATGTCCGAAGAACATCTCTATCAGCAACATCGCCCGCTTGAACCGTGACTTCATCATCGCAAAATTAAAAGACTAGAAATTGCTAGATTTCAAGATAGCGAGAGCTTAATTTGATTAATGACAGAATCCCCTGCCGGCTAGTCCGACAGGGGATTTCTTTATTAATAGATCACGACTATTATTAATAAATTACCATGAGCCATTTTTCCCACGCAAATTACGCGGAGAAGCACCGAATGATTTCTTACAGAAATTAGAGAAATGAGGTAAAGATTCAAAGCCATACTTATAGCATATCTCAGAAATGCTATAAGTAGAGTTATTCAGATCATCGAGGATACCCTCCTTGCGTCGTGCCAGTATCCATTCATAGACGGGTTCATGGAAAACATTATTGAATATACGACGGAATGTACTAAGTGTATATCCACCCAACTGGGCGAGTTCTTCCACCGTCTTTACTTTCTGATGGTTCTGGATAACGAAATACTGGAAACTATTGATGTATTTAGAGAGTGAATGCACCAAACTCGAGAGGTCATAATCAGAATAATAATACCCCAATACAAATGCCAGTTCTTTCCGCTTGAGAGACAACAGATCCCGGCAGACCTTTTTTTCTTTCAGATAAGTGATGGAACCATTCAAGAAGTATTCCAATTCTGGTATTATTTTTAATGGAGAATAGATAAGTGGGGGAGATACTTCTTTCATTATATGATCGAAACGAAAATCGCAGAATAGCTCCGGTTGGATGAAACGATATAAGATGCACTCACATTCTACCATAGCTAGCATCTCAAATACGGAGTCGATAGCTTGAAGAATAAATTCACCTTCTTTGAGCATGGTACCCGCATATTCCTTACTATTAACCAACATCTCCCCTTTCATTAGAAAAAGGATGAAGTTTTCCTCACATCTATGGGCTGCTTTATGAAATCCCCTCTGAAAGACTACATGAGTAATCGAATTGTCCACTGCTCTCGGACAAATTTGGCAATCCCAGTTTTTTTGGCAAGTAGATGGCATATGTTGGCGGTGTTTGTTTTTGTTTATGCTGCCAACAAAAATATATGAAATCTTTCAGATAGCCATAAAAAATGGGAGAAAAGTGAAAAAGAGGTTACTCAAGAAAAAGAGTATATACTAGTTTAACAAAATATATTTTTTAAGAAAATCGTTATATTAATAGTTTTATAGCAATGATACTAATAAAATCCTGACTTTTCAAAAGTGAAAAGTCAGGATTTTATTAGATAGATATATCCTCACACAAAAATAAGATAATTTATTTTTTTACCAATAGTCTATGACACCTTATTAGTATCAACATTCGCAGTATTATCTTTAGGAGTCCACTCATCTTCCACCGTTCCTGATACCTTAAGCTCATCACCAGCTTTAAGGACTAGAGTATAAATATATTTTTCACCAGAAGACCAAGTTTCTGAAATTTTTGCTGTTTTTACCCCAGACTTAAATATTTCAACATTGTCTTTCTTGGCAGAAAATGTAACTTCAACAATAGCATCAGTAAGTTTCTGTGGCATCAGAATCATCAATTGATCTGTAGCTTCCAATGTTTTAGCTGTTGCATCCCCCCCCATAAAAGAATTATTATCAGCAAGTACTATCGAATAACTAGCCACTGAAGCGTCCTCAAGAGTCCAATCTTTCGCCTGATAACTATAAGTACCAGAATCCTTCAAATCCTTAAATGTAATATTAGTTACTGTATATTCTACATTTTTATCATCACCTTTCAACTTAAACACTACCTGAGTCAAAGCATGTTTAAATGTCAAAGAAACAGCATTGGCACTTTTAACCTGATCAGCTAATTGAGCAACAAGAAAGTCAGCTTGATCAGATATGTTACTGTTTACTTTATATGCAACAGTAGGATATCCCCCACCAGACGGATAAATATATTCTTTAGAATCAGGCAACACTGATGGACTATATCCAAAGAAAGCAACCTTACCTTCAGAAGGCCAATAAAATGTCTTTGAATCTGCCTCTGTCCAATTGGTTTGGTCAGTACTTTTAAAAGAGCCCTCAAGGATATTAGTTCCTCGAACCGAAGAACTATATGCATCTTCAGTATACGCATAACCAAACGCCCTAAACTCTCCAAACTTAGCAGTAACCATAGGCGTAGCTCTCGTCACAGCAGATGTCCCCATCTTTATTTCAGCTTTCTGTCCTGCATTATCAAACTCTTCGTTTTGTGAGCAACCCGTAATTGCTAAAGCAGCTGTTACTGCCAATAAAATCTTTTTCATAACTGTATTTTTTAAGTTCATAATATTATTTTGTTTACACTATTCATTTTAACTAACTGGTAACTCTACATTTCCTCCATTGCTCCAGTCATCAACACCTCCTTCAAAGCCTCCGCCTCCATCAGGGTTCGGCGGTGTCTCCGGTTTCTCCACTTCAATCTTATCATCAGGCGGTAGCTCAATCTCCGGTGGAGGTTCCAGTTTTCCATCCTCTCCTGTTCCGGTATCTTGAAGCGTCTCTATTATTTCAGTAACATCAATCGCTGCTTCCTGCACCGTATTGTCTGTTCTGATAAATTTCAAGATCAACTGAACATTTCCTATACCGCGGGAAGCTACATTTCCCGATCCTGAAATTCGTGTTGGCACTGACATTTCCTTTGCAGGTTTGAAAGCTGTGAAATACCCTACTACCTTATTAACTTCTTTCTTTACTTCGAAATAAATAGGTTGTGAGGAAGATGCTCCGTAACCTTTGCCTATCCGGTAACAGTCCGATAATCCGTTCACACATCCTATAATTGATGTTACGTATTCCAAGCCTTTAACCTCCAGTACAAAAGAAAATTTCTTCACTACCGATTCCAACTTCCAATCCAAATGAAGCACCTCTTCACTCTTCTTTATTTTCAGTTCATCAATATTCAATACATACAACGAGTCCGGTGATTGAACCATATTTTCTATTCCGGGAATACCCACTTCATTGCAATGTTCCGCATAGGCTTCTATCGTTTCATAGGACTCATCTCGCCTAAATCGCACAGATTCCGTGTTATAGTTGTAAGCTACTACCGAATATCGTCCCGGAGGAACTTTCATCTCTCCGCCTCGTATCGACAGGTACCTATCTACTTTCTTACCCTCTCCATCTATCGGGTAGAATATGACCCGAATCCCCTCCGGCAATTTGTCCGTTACCCCATCCCAATCCAATGATATTTCTACCCCACTTACAGGATAATCATCCAATATATCGCGACGGCTACACCCGTTTAGCACCAGTAGCGAGGACAGAAGCACAAGAAGTATGAATCTTGCATTTCGCATAACGCCCTCCTATCTCTTTGTTGTTATCAACCATACCAAAGAAACTTTTGCTTTGGTAGGACCAATAAAGTTATAACGCCCACTATTTGTCCATATAATATCCCCCTCATAAGGAGTATATTTCTTATATTCTGTTGTCAAATATCCTATGCCAAGACTGAATTCAAGGGAAAAGTGCTGTGCTAATTGCTTTGCATATCCATAAGTCACTCCAGCAGCTCCATAATACTTACCCTGATATCCATCTCCACGTAACTGGAAATCGTATATTCCACCTTCAGCATAAAGTCCAATAAAATGTCCGGTCAATCGGTTGCGTTTCTGCCGGTTTCCCAGCCAACAACGTCCTTCCATCCCTCCAGAAAGGAGCTGATAACAGAAATCGTGTTTACTATTCAGCCACCACGGACATTTATATTCAGTATTCAAAGACCACCTCTTACCTATCGGAATTTCTACTTCTATATTCGGCGCCAATGCCAAATCATATAATAGATTGTTCTTTACCGCAAGCACTGTTTTGCTTTTCACCGGCTCTTCTGCCTCCGACACATCGACCTCACAGGTCTGTTTTTCTTCACTTTCTCCCACAGGCTTATCAGGTTGATTCTTCGGAAGCGCCTCTTCCTGATTCGAAACAAACAACCCGGAGACAGAAGATACCGGTTCAAAAGCCTCTCTATCTATTATCGTGGTTTCCCCGACAATCATTATAACAGACCGCCTCAATTCCGGAAATATATTGCGAACCATATATCGGTAGGCGGCTCCCCGATTTAGCTTTCGCAACAGTTGCTTTCTTTTGGTGATATCATCCTTATGATAGTCGATCAACATCAGCACTTCTTCCCGGTCGGGTAAGTTGGTGTCAGATGCCACCAACTTACGAAACTCCAACCAATCCTCTCCCTTTGAACAAAAATGAATCTTATCAACATTATTAACTAATTCATATCGCCGCAGGAATTCCTTTATCGAGTCATTTCTCTTAGTAACCAAACTTTTATTATAAAACTCGTCACCATCAGGAGAAACAAAACTCACTACATTTAACGATGTTATATTTTTCGTATCCAAGTTTCCGGACAACAAGGAATCCAATGCAATAATTGCCTGATTATTACCCTTATAACAAGGATCCACATTCGTCTTATTCGCATCGAAATATATCACCACCCGGCGGATTGTATCATTTACAACAGTAAAAAATGGTACCGCAGCATACCCACTTTCTGAAAGGCTTAATAAAACCATAAGAATAGCCAATATATAGATACCATGTTTCATTGTCGTTCGTTTCTGTTGACAAATATAGAAGTTAGAAAACAAATCAAACCATACCTTCAGGAGAAAAGACAAGCTCTGAAAGGTTCTGTGAAACGATTGAAACGATTTTGCAAGTTTGAGAAGTATAAAAGCAGAAAATTATATAAAAAAATGCACAGATTACCGATTAAGAATCGATTCTCTGTGCATTCACTAATTAAAAGCTTGCTTTCATACAAAGCCCAATCCAATTATGCAGCCGGGTCCGGTGCTTCCCCTTTGCCATCATCGCCCGAATCAGGGTTACCCCCATTACTACTTCCGTCCGTATAATCCGTTTCAATTTCCGCACGGCGGGTAATACTCATATCCTCCAGCATATTTTTGAAGATTTTCCCCGGATAGAATAAGATCTTTCTCTGAACGATCGACTTGGATGAGACCTCCTTCTCGTCATCCGTACTTTTGGCATGGATAGTAGGAGTGAAGATACCAAACTCACCCATCTGTACGCTCTTTCCATCATCAATATCCTCCGCCATCTTATCTACCAGGCCACTGACAACCAAATCTACCACCTTACGATGGACACCACAAAGCTCACTCACTTTCCGACACATCTTTGCAAAATTCACCTTACCGGAACGAACCGATTTTGCCACATACTTTTCGTTTTTGTCCTTGTCAAAACCGAACACTCTTTTTGTTACTACGTACTCTAAACCCATAATTGTTAAAGTTTAATTGGTTAAAAAAATAAAGGTTATCTGTTTGCCATTCTCTTTGTTTGAATGACTCTGCAAAGGTATATCAACCGTGAAATGCCCAGTCCCCTTTTGTCTCCTTTCATCGTTTGGAATCAATTATTATCGGAAGAGAATATTGTTAGTTATCAATAGGATATATCAAAGAATTATTTTTTTCATAAAATGCGTATTTTCCATATTCAACACTCGAATTTACCAATGGATAGCCATCGAAATTCTAACAGATAAAAATCCTCCTATAGCTTTTACACTGAATGCCTACAAACAAGTCAGGCTGCAACCTCATCACAGATTGCAGCCTGACTTATTTATAAAGTGACCTATAGTCTAACTCACATGAAAATCTTACGCAAAGATATCGCTCCGCAGAATATAACCGATAACGTCTCCCTTACGTACGGTAGCACCTTGCTGTGCACATATTTCCACCACCCGTCCGGTGAATCCGGTCAGAATCTTTTCATATTCTCCCCATGGAGTAGAAAGGTAACAAAAGACTTCGTCATGCTGATATTTACGTCCGATGAATGGCGCAATGGACGGTCCTTCCACGGAAACTTCCCAAAGCACCTGCCCGTTGTCGGGAGCAATAACCGGATCTGCCTTGGCACGCTTCAGCTTCTTGATATCTTCCTCGGAATAACCACTCTTTGCCATGGATGCATCCTTAGCATGTTGTAATTCATCTTCAAAACGTTTCTTGGCAACACCCGACTTATAATCGCGATACTGACGATCGTGCATAGCCAGTTCAAAAAGTTCTTCGTCATCCTCTCCATACTCCCAGCCATTCTCATCCATTTCCTTGCGATAATCATCCAGAGCATCCGGATAATTCAACTGCGGATCAGTATCGACAAACTCATATCCTTTAGACTTCGCCAATTCTATAATCTCCGGAGCAAGCGTACCCGGCAGACGTCCACTCTTACCCAGAATCATATCCCAGGTATGGTTGTCTATCATTGTCCAGCGCTCTTCCCCTTTTACCAATTGCATAAGATTCATCAATGCAACATTCTTCACATACTGACTGAAAGGAGTCACCAAAGGAGGATAACCCAACTTAGGCCACACATACTCCACTTCGTCGAAAAGCATTACCAGCAGATCGTCAAGACTAAGTTCAGGTTCGTTCTTACTCCGCAATATCATATTGATACCGGAATGTACCCCTTTCAAATCTGCCATCATAGACCCCATCATGCCACCCGGCAAACCACATTTCAACAAAAGTGAAGACATATATTTATTGGTAGGATCCATGAAGTAACCCAGAAAATCGTCTATGAATTCCTGCGTCATCGCGCGGGCTTTCATATATGCTTTCATATTGATATCGGGAACCTGGAATCCTAAATCTTTCAACATTGCCTGTACCGAGATCACGTCCGGATGCACTTTGCCCCAAGACATGGGCTCCATAGCTACATCAATGATATCCGCACCATTTTCGCAAACCTCGAGGATAGATGCCATAGACAATCCCGGTCCGCTATGACCATGATATTGTATCAATACATCCGGATGTTTTTCCTTGATAGTCCTGACCAGTTGCCCCAACATACCGGGGCGACCGATACCTGCCATGTCTTTCAAACATATTTCAGGTGCACCGGCCTCAATCAGCTGATCGGCAATCCGGGCATAATACTCAACGGTATGTACCGGAGAATATGTGATGCAAAGAGTTGCCTGCGGAATCATGCCTGCTTCCAAAGCATATTTAATGGAGGGAATTATGTTTCTCGTCTCATTCAGTCCACAGAAGATACGGGTGATATCCACCCCTTGTGCATGCTTGACTTTATACATCAATTTACGCACATCCGCCGGAACGGGATACATACGCAATGCATTCAATCCACGATCGAGCATATGCGTTTGAATGCCCGCTTCCCTAAAAGGTGCGGTAAAAGCACGGACGGCTTTATTAGGATTTTCACCGTACAATAGATTCACTTGCTCAAAAGCACCTCCATTCGTTTCAACTCTTGTAAAACAGCCCATTTCAACAATCAATGGAGCTATACGTACAAGCTGGTCAACCCGAGGCTGATACTTACCGGAAGATTGCCACATATCCCGATAAACAAGACTGAATTTGATTTCCTTTTTCATCATAGCCAATAATAAGTGATTTTTTCTTTGGTTAACTTCACATATACAAATATAAAGGTTTGTTTTGACATATAGTCAAAAACAGGCTTTAAAAAACGGGTAAAAATAGATGTTTTACATCATAATGAAAGCAAAACACTACTACACACATCTTAACAGTATAAATAACAAATCAAATTGTCTAATGTTCAAAGATATATCCCCTTAAGAATCCAAAGACTTCACAAAGTTCATTCATACTAAAGTTTGCACGAATGCAAATCGCTTTTCAAAGTCATCATTCGGTATAAAAAGGGTAAGATAACCATCAGGCATAATCCATCTATCACGGAGTTTATCATATTCAAAATTACTATTGCAATAATTAATATAAGATGTTATATTAGTGGAGTCATTAAGATAAAGAATAGATTTATTACAGATATCATTTTCCAAAACACAAACTAAGACAGCATTGTCCACTACAATCTCAATGCCTTTACTCGCTTCCTCCTTAAACAAGTATTCATATATACACATCTCTTTTTTAAAAAATAATCTTTGAATGCGGCTACTTGTATTAGTGAGCACGCTTCTTCCCACATACAGTAAATTTTCAAAGTGTGAATGCAATTTAAGAGTATCCATTTCATCATTTTTTTATTGTTATTACTTTGCTAAATATTTTATGTTCAACACTAAAATCCACAATACAATCATATATGATTGTAGATATGCAAATATAAATACTTTTCTTTGAAAACAATCATATATGACAGAAATTATGCTCGATAAACAAAAAACATTAAATGAGATAGGTACTAGAATTAGAAGATTACGAGAAAGTAAGAATCTATCTATTCAAGAGTTTGCAGATAAGCTTGAAATAGAATACAATAATGTCATTCGAATAGAGAAAGGAAGAACAAACTTCACTATTGGTACTCTTGTAAAAATCGCTAATACATTAGAGGTAAATTTAAAAGATATAGTATAGTCATTAAAGATAATGATATGTGGCTATATACTTTATTATATATAATCATTTGTACAATAAAGTATATAGCTGCCTAAATTTCAAGCAAACTTATTAAGTCTTAGTTAAAGCTCCACAATTTCTCAACAAGGAAGTTATTTCAAAATACAGCTCAAACACTACTACCAACATTACCAGTTTGAGAAACATATTATCACAAGTTCCATACTTGTTAGATAAAACGCCCTCAAATGTCACAATTATTAACCACACAAAGAATTCAATAAAGAAACTTCTCATACTGTTCATTTCAGGACACCGAAAAAAGTTTATCTTTTCTGCATAAACAACTTTTGAGTTTCTAATAAATTCTTAAGGAGTTTATTAAAAACGGTATCCAAGTTTATTAAAAAACCGAATGTAGCTTTCAGAAGGATTTACATTGAATTTATGCAACAAAAAAGGCTGCAAACCCTATAAAAGGTTGCAGCCTCAAGCTTTTCATCGGGTCGTCTATACCCTAATCCTCATAAGGATCTCCTAGATGTTTTGTTATAATCTTATACTGTTTCATCGTCAGATAACGATGATTATACGGCATATAACCGGTCGGTACAAGCTCTTTGGTCAACGGGTTACAGTCTTTAATCCATCGGCTCAGACAACGCACTGCATTTTTACTGGTCGTACATCTGGGGAAGTACAATGCAGCTAATACAGCAAAAGATAAGATTCGTCTCATTTCGTTTTTAAAGTTTTAATTTATCGTTTCATTGTTTCTTTCGTACTACAAATATACAACATCAAAAAGCGTTTGTCAAGTCATTTGGGATTTTATCGTTAATATAAAGGAATACCCACCTTTATTAACCCAATTACTAAGCAATTGAAACAGATTGAGTATTCTCAATATTTAACACTAGAATTAAGTCTAATGCTCACAAAAGGAAACTTAAAAATACTTATACGAAAATGACAATCTTTAAATCACAAGAAATAACATGTTTATATTAAAAAGAGATGCATGAATGGATTGTGATTTACTTTTAAATTAGTAACTTTGAACCATTGGAAACAATTCCATTTGGAAATTAGGAGTTATAGCTAATGTTGTGATTTGCTTTCAAATTAGTATCTTTGAACCATTGGAAACAATCCGATTTGCTTAAAAAGTCTGTTTGGACGAGTTGTGATTTGCTTTCAAATTAGTATCTTTGAACCATTGGAAACAATAGGGACTTCAGAAAAATCAAGCGTACCAAGTTGTGATTTGCTTTCAAATTAGTATCTTTGAACCATTGGAAACAATCAACATCTTCAGATAGATATATCCCGATCCGTTGTGATTTGCTTTCAAATTAGTATCTTTGAACCATTGGAAACAATATCGACCTAAGTACATCTTTGTGCGCTTTCGTTGTGATTTGCTTTCAAATTAGTATCTTTGAACCATTGGAAACAATACATTTCGTATAATAAAATGTAATTCAATTAGTTACAAAGAAGATTAGAAAAGAAAAAAGAAGACTGTTTCCAACACAAGATCTCGCATTAATGCGAGATTTTGTGTTCTAAAACAATTCCAATTGCTGCCCTGGTGTATTAACACTCTGCGCCTTCTTTCCATAGAAAAGTTCTATGTCCCCAAATTGTTTATGCGTAATACACATGACTCCGACATGCCCTAGTTCCGGAAGGAAAGATTTAACTCTTTTTATATGTACTGCTGCATTCTCGCTACTAGCACAGTGACGCACATAAATGGAAAACTGAAACATCGTAAAACCATCTTTTTGCAGATTCTTTCTGAAATCCGCATAAGCCTTCTTTTCCTTCTTCGTTTCAGTTGGCAAATCAAAAAGAACGAGCACCCACATTATACGATATTCACTAAGACGATCCATTACCGTTCGGGATAGGCAACTCGACGAAGCTCTCCATTGAAACATTTATAAAGTGAGGCAGTAGTTTGCCCCACAGCAATCATCAACGGACTGCGTTTACCTCCAATTATTACTTCCAATGTCGGAATAATAAGCAATCGCGTTTTCACCTCTTTCGTTAGCTCCACACCCTTTCCATACTCCTGTATCAAGCTAAATACTAATTCATCCACATAAGGACGATAAGGTTCCATAATATCATCCGCCAAGCAATAAGCATTGTATCGATTATGATGATGGATACCCAAAGTAGGAAGTAACCCACTTATTACCAACCCACGTGCTACCACTGCACGAAGAATTGCATATCCGTAGTTTAATAGGTTATTTGGAGGAATACCTTCACGATCTCGCGTAAAACCGTCAACATCTGCAAATAAAGATTTCCAATAATATGCAGCAGCACGTGCTTCCAAATTGTCAGGGTCGCCACTACGTACATCAGCTGCCCACACGCGCATACACTTTACCTCTTCATTCATACAATCCTTGAGCACAGATGCTTGGTTGTTAATCTTCGCCTGAATAGTTTGTTGCCAAAGTTGTTTCTTCAATGGCAACGAAGCGTCTAATTGTTCACGAAAACGCTCATTCTGCGTTGTATTTCCATAAAGAGGAAGCATCAGTCCAACTGGCATACTCTTACTATCGCAAGTGATTACAGAGCAAGTGTTTTCAAGCAAAGCCTCCAACACACCGGAAGTGATGGTGATTTGCTTGTTATCCAACACTACAATGCCAATGTCTTCTATAGGTTTTGTCACTTCCGCCTGCTTTTTCAATACTTCCGGTAAGGCCGTTGCTTTTTCCACATCAGGCAATTTAATAACTAACTGCGCATTGCGCAACGATAGATAAACCGGATTTCCGAAATAAAGTGTTTTCTTAATCATGATTCATTCCTTTCAAAAGTTTATCAAAGTCCGATTCGTAATTCCGAAGTTGCCTAGCATGAAACTTGTCATATTCTTGTTCCGCCAATGCTTTGGCGACCTCATGGCTCACCTGCCCACTATGTTGCAATACCGCTTCCTCGTTAAATTGCAAGAATGCATCTAGCTTCTTCACCCAATCTTTCATATACATCACCTGTCCTTTTTTCGCTTGACGTTCTGCATAATCCAAATACATCGAAACAATACGATTCAAATCATCCATTTCAGTTTCATTGAGATAGTTCTTTGCGATGGATACATCCGGTTTACGAATCATCCCGTTAGGCGCATTTTTCCAAGTAGTCAATCCCATATTAGGTTTCTCTGCATCCACACGGGTAACAATTATCTCCGCTGCCGTCTGTCCGGAAATTGCCCAATGCAACTTATTCTGAACAGTTGCAAAAAACGTCTTTGTCACCTCGCTACCAGCTTCGTAATCAGCACTACATTGCGAATAAATATCAGTTATCTTCTGATAAAAACGACGTTCACTGCTACGAATATCACGAATACGAGCCAATTGCTCCTCGAAATAATCTTTGCCGAATAGCATTTGTGGATTTTTTAATCGCTCGTCGTTCATGGCAAAACCCTTAATCAAATATTCTTTCAGTACGCTGTTTGCCCAGATTCTAAAATGTGTGGCCTGAATGCTGTTGACACGGTAGCCTACGGATAAGATAGCATCAAGATTGTATAGCTTCGTTTGATACTTTTTACCATCAGCAGCAGTTAGTGCAATTTTTGCACTAACTGAATCCTCCTGCAATTCAGCCGTTTGAAAGATATTCTTCAAATGTTTTGTCACTACGCTTCTATCCACTCCAAACAATTGCGCAATCTTATCCTGTGTCAGCCAAACTGTTTCATTAAAAATATAGATTTCGACTTTCACTTCTCCATTACTGTCTTTATAAAGAAAGAAATCAGAGGGAATTGGGGTGTTATTATTTTTATTCATAAGCCAGATATTCCTTTAATATTTCCTAATCGATCAACTTTTAGTTTTATACAAACGTCTTTAATCATCTCGCCAGTCAGACTCCTTCCAATCTTATTCAATGACGAATATTCAACTTTGTTTACTATAGGACTTGCTACATAATAAGGAACAAAATGACACTCTGAACCTGTACAACTTACCATTTTATAAATTCTCTTCCGTTGTTCATTATTAAGTTGGTCCAAATTAACAGCGTGAATGTTTTCTCGTTCATCCTCTATAGGCACATATACCAAATCATTAGGAGATAAATAAAATAATAGACTATGTTCCTTTCTATTTTTTTCCGGAACCACACTTAATCCTTGTTTTAAACGTTCTATTACGATATTTAAAGGTATAGTTTCATAAGAACGAATACCATTTTCATCTACATATATAGCAAAGAACAGATTGGTTCCCTTTGCCGCTTCCACATATTTGTCTTTCTTGTTTCCTTTTACTCCAACAGAGAATTTATTACCAATTGTTTCATAAACACGAACTTTAAATATTGGAAGATGCAACTTCCCTTCATTAAGCTGAATGATATTCTTATTCATCTCCTCAATACCTTCAGGAGAGAACGCAATTTCAACCTTGTTCCCTTTTGCCTCTAAATGATTAAGCAAGATTTTTTGTATGCCAGTGTCTGTTACAGATCCTTGAATAAACTTCTCTGTAAAAGATGTATCTACATTTTTTCGCACCGCCGCATTTTCTTCATCAAAATAATATATTTCTACTTTTGATACATCTACTTCTCCAAACTGGTACTTCCGATCTTTAAAATATCGCAAGATTGTATCCACATCAAATTTACCATATTGACAGGTAAGCCGTTTTATTTCTTGTTTTAGCTTTTTATCGACTATCCTTTTCCAATCTTTTAAAGCCTCACTCAAACGTACGGTTTTTCTTTTACGAAGTGATACTTTTGCAAATACAGTTTCTTTGTGTAGAGGTTTACGAATTGCCCAATTAAGACCTTTCTGGCTTACCTTTATCTTTTTACCGTTTTCATATTTCGTATATATATTGGTTGCCTTATTAATTATACGCAAGTTTTGTTTAAAGCTAACAATAATTTTTTCCAATTCATTACGGGCATCAACAGTGAAATTATCCCATGGCTTTTTAAATTCTTTCGGAATATCTTTTGTTACATTGTTTTTTGTTTGCGGGTCAATATATGTCACTCGCTCAAACAATCGTAATTTCCGTTGTAAATCATATCGAATTGTATCAGTATTTGCATGTTTATTGTTTAGCAGATTGACATGGTCACGAGTTGCACAGGCTATTACCAAAGCATCCATTGCATGATGTCGATGATCAATACGCTTCTTTTGAAACCCTTTTGATAGTTCTAATGGAACAGTAGGCAAATATTTTTGATATTGTTCATTCCAACTGGTGAATGCGATAGTCTTTGCCAACTCATTCATCCGCACAAAACGAGGAAGAATCAAATCATTCCAAACATCATTCAGCCCCCAATCTTGTTTCAACATAGTTGTAATCTTGCCATTTACAGGAAGTACATTTTTTGAATTTACTCCATTGTCATTTTCTTCTGCACGTACAAGATTTGACAGAAGAGGGAGAACAAATTTGCTGATGTAACGTGTATCATTCATTTGGCGTTCTATCATCTTTTCAGGTATTTCTTCCAATAGAAGCTTTGTCCTCTTGGAACGATTATAAGCATAATGCTGCTTTACAAAATTCTGATACGCTTCCTCATCAAAGATAGTTACTTTTTGTCCAAAGCCTGTTTCCACAATCTGTCCATGGTAGTTTTTTATAAACTCCAACCCTAAACATTTATCCTTCAATTTATTTACAGCGGCCTCACAAATTACTTTATTACTGAAACTATCATCATAGTAACGAGATTTTGGAATGATATGCTCAATCTGATATTCTTCGGTAAAGAGCTTCCCTAACGGGATGACCTTACCCGTATATGGAGAACAATATTTTTGCTCCAACCATAGTTTGTAGCGTTGTAGTTCTGTTGTTGTAGGTTGTGCAACCCTGCTTATTTTCTTTATATCTTCCTTTACCTTTTCATCCTTTTCGTTATCAAGCCCAGTGCTAATTGCATACTCTTCATATATTTTCAGAATATCCTGCTGCATGGGCGAATAGGGTCGGACATTTTCAACCTCCAATTTGCCATCAGAATTATTCTTTAATTCCATTAATAATGCTTTGATTCGCAAATTGGTATTCTCATTTTCTGTTACAACATTAGCTATTTTTTTCCTTTCGTCAGCAGTGTTCTTCATATCACGTCCAAGCTCAACATGGATTTCACTAAAAAAGTTTTCTGCTCCCTGTCCGTATTTTTGCCAAATATCTCTCACTACCCGTAAAGTTTCCGTAATTATTTGTTCTACAATCGGATTACGTAAGGAATGCTGTTTAAACTCATTCAAATACTTCTCTAAATCAGCAACTGAATGCCATTTTCCTGCAATATCAGCTTCTGAATGTCGCCCATAAACAAGATATTGAGCCAACCATAACTGTAAACCTTGAAAATCGTTTTCATTAGTTAGAGCAATGGACTTTTCACGAACTATATCCTTAATTTCTTCATCATACTCGCCTATGATTATTTTGGATATTCTATTTTGGATATTATTATCAATATCACTCCATTTCCAATATTTCCCCAAACGCATCAAAGGTAACAACTTCTTTATTGCTTTTTCGGAGAATGATCCATATTCATTTTTAAAGGGAGGAATTTTCTTGAAATTACCTACAAAAGAAGCAATATCTAAATCATACTTTCTTGCAAAAGTTCCCAACGCTTTCTCAAACTCATTTTTATCCGTAACAGAATAAATGATATGCCAAAGTTTTTGTTCTATTTCTTTTGTAAGGAAATCCTCTGGAACATTTTTTACTTTAGCCAAACGTGTAGAAATCATCGTTTTTGTTTCACTGCAAGGATATATCTTATCTTCAACATAATTCCATCGATATGCCTCTGTCTTTACCTGTTTTTTCAGACCTTTTGCCTTTATCAGATATTCAAGCAAAGGTTTCTGTTCTATACTTTTCCTATTACTCAAGAAATCAAATAGCTGTTCTTTATCTTCAATGTTTGCAATAAATTGCAAAGTAACATCTTCGTCATCTTCCTTCCGATATATCTTCAAATTGTACAGCCATTGCCATATACGGAATTCCTGATAAAGAGGATTGGATTTTGAAATGACCTTCAGATACTCTTTAATATTATTTCCATCTTTATCTTTGTATGTTTTAAATTCAAGTATACAATCACCTATCGCAGACTTCTGACTCCGTAATGGTCTCTGATAAAATAAAATATCGTCTAAGAATAAATGAACAAAATCTCTTTTACTTAAAATAAATTGGTACGTCTCATTGCTCCGATATAACTCTCTTACACAGTCGTTGTATAAATCTTCATCTCTCAATTCGGGATGAAACTCTCTTTGTTTCTCAAGAATTTGTTTCAGTTCATCCTTGTAGAACTTACGTTCGATTGTCCGTACAAGCTTTCCACAAACTTTTTGCATAGGATTTTGCAGTAATGTCTCATAGACATACGTACCAACTGTTTTATGAGACTTTTCTATATCACTCTCCGTCTTCTTTTTCAACAATACCCAATCATTTTCGCTTGGCGCACGAAAAGACCGCTTTTCTATTCCTTCCTTATCTTTTTTAACTGTCCCGTCGTCGTTCAAATCTGTAGTAACAATAAAATCACGTGTTTTATCTTTCCATCCAAATAACGGAATCTTACTGGAGCGACGATAAATCCAGCCGTTTTCTAAATGTAAAGAATACCATATATCACCTTTACTATTCGGTTTTTCATCGGCTATGACATCCACTATTTTCAATGAATAATATTCTACTAATTTATTAGGGTTCTCTTCCTCTTCTTCCCCTCTTAATTGATAATATCCCCGTTTCTGATTGAAATTTAATAAAATCCAAGCTAGTTCTTCCTTCTCTATCTCTTGAGAAAGAGCTTTCTTACGCAAATAATAGATAGTCCAATCATATGGGATTTTTTTATCTTCTCTAACCACCCCCTTATTCTTAAATTCTTCTATCATTTCATTAAAAGACTGTTGAAAAATAAACTCGAACCTCCCTTCATCATTTTGTTTCCAAGCTAGTTTGGGCTCCTTTTCATCAAAAAATTGTCCTAATCGCTTCTCAAAATCTATTTGAGAAGCATAATGTTCGGGTAAAAACTTCATCATATTCAAAACACGAATCAGACGCTCACGACGTAATAATGCTCTTTCACGCAATCGGCGTGTGCCACGATAGGCCGTTCGCGCAGCTGTTTGAGTCTCTACCGGATTCCCCCCACTGAAAGTATCCAACACACCCTGATCCATAGGAATAATCCGACTACCCATTCCTAAAATTCTCTGCTCTTCGCTGTCAACCAATGCCCAACCAATACTATTGGTTCCCAAATCCAATCCTAATATTCTTTTCATATTTGCCCTATCTTATTATAACTCATCAAATATATTAATATTTTTCCACAAATTAGACATTAAAACAAAATAAATTACTATCTTTGCCACACTAATTAAAAGCAAATCACAATAAGGATTATTCCGTTGTGAAAACATTCAGGGTGGGGCATTTGCCTCGCCTTTTTTTGTACTACTACAAACAAAATATCTCATATCAACAGATATGTTATATCATCTTTCAACGCCAAGTTTTTCGAATGAATCATACAATCTCCTTCTATACATTTATGAAAACTTTTGTTGATTTTTCCCAAATAGTCCTCGTAACACTTTTCTTTATTATATAGAACTTATGCTCCGTAGTGACAAGCATCAGTGTTATAGCATTCTCATAAAAACATTCATTGGTAGTCATCGAATTTGACAGCCAAAAATCTACCATGGCTATTATGAAAAGATAATTCTATATACTACACATAATATACAGGTTCACATTTTCCTTTAAAAGGAACGCCCCGTTGGTTTTAAAGGAACGATGCTTTGGTTTTAAACCAACGGGGTGTTCCTTTTAAACCAAGAAAACACTTATATTCAGACCTTATTTTCTAATTTTCCCAGAAGCTGTAATGATATTCAGGAAGACTTACTTTCCTCCCTATTACTTATCTCAAAAGCATCCTACTTTAGCCATCAAAAGTGCACCGTGTACGATAACAGTGAAAATCAGTGAAAGAAATTAAAAGAGAAACAAATACGACAGAATTATTTGGAGGTTAGTTTGCAAAGACATACATTTGTCATGTGATTTTTTTCATAGTATTAGATTTAAGGTTAACAAAGGTTGGAGCAAGGCGTTGCTCCTTTTTTTATATCCATATATAAGGTTAGTCTATACGAGTTAATTCAATAACTGATACATTCCTCCTGCTAATACACGAACTACTCCTTTCATTTCCAATTCAAAAAGAATAGCATTTATCTGATGTACGGGAATATCTGCTTCTACCACCAGAGAATTAATCTGTAAATTCCCCTGTTTCTCCAGGATAGAGACAATCTTTTGTTCTTCTTCGGACAAGTCGGGAAAAAGACTACGTTGCACATTTACTTTCCCGGAAAAAGTTGCCGGTATATTCCATCCCATTGCGTGTACAAGATCTTCAGCCGATAATAGCAAGGAAGCCTTATTATCTCTAATCAACCGATTACACCCCTTTGAATATTCATCATTTATCCGCCCGGGAAAAGCAAAACAATCGCGGTGATAGCTTTCAGCAAGTTCAGCAGTGATTAATGAGCCTCCTTTTTCTGCCGATTCAATGACAACCGTAGCATCACACATACCTGCGACAATACGGTTACGGCTGACAAAATTATGTTTGTCGGGATTCGTGCCGGACAGAAATTCGGTCAACAGTCCTCCTTTTTCGAGCATATCAATGGCCGTTTTTCGATGGGCATAAGGATAAATACGATCCAGACCATGGGCAAGAACACCTACCGTAGGCAGGTCATTGACCAGTGCTTCACGATGTGCATGGATATCGATCCCATAAGCAAGCCCGCTGACTACCAACACATCAGGACAAAGTGTTTTCAGATCGCGTAAGAAAGAGGCGCAAATACGGGTACCATAATCAGTGGCATTACGGGTGCCTACCATATTTATGATATGCAGGGAATTCAAATCGGTATTTCCTTTAAAGAAAAGGACGATAGGAGCATCTTCACATTCCCGCAAACGGGAAGGGTAAGCCTCATCATGGAAAGTCAGGCAGGAGATCCGGTTCTTCCGGATAAATTCATATTCCTGTTCGGCGCGGATCACAGCTTGCGGACAATCCAACGCCTCTATCACCCGTTGACTCACTTCAGGAATACGTTCCGGTATTTCTTTACGCAGACGGAAGACATCAACAGCATTGTTCATTCCGTCTATCAAATGTTTCGCCCCTATGTGCCCGATACCGGGCACCATTGTCAGGGCGATACTATAAATCTGTTCTTCCTCGGAACTGCTCATTTCAGGTAAGGGGCAAAGACGCTATCGAATAATTCGCTGTCACTCAAACGTCCGTTTACCACACATACCGTTTCAACAGTGGATTTCACTACTACTTTATGATCACTCTTACGGAAAATATCCTGATAGAACACATATTTGATACCTTCCTTCTTCATATAGAGTTTAGAGACAAACTCATCTCCGCTTTTCAACGGCGTTTTGAATGCCATATTAATGCGTGCCACTACCGGATCGACTCCCTGTTCGTGAAGTGCAGCAAAGCTGACACCGACCGACGTCAGAAATTCATGACGGGTATGTTCCAGATAATGCTGATAGTTCGCATTATTAACAATTCCTTGAAGGTCGCACTCGTAATCACGCACCTTCATTTCCAATTCATAGATATAGTTCATTTAAATTGAGAATTGAGAATTAAAAGTTGAGAAATAATGGTTAGCCTCTTTTTTGCTCAATATCGAGTCCTTTGAACTTCTTCAGTTCTTCGGTTGATACCAGTTTATACAGTTTGTCACTGGGGCGTATCTTATCCGATTTCATCGAAAAGTGCTGGCCTTTCTTCACAGTCTGCACGGATTCCAAGTCAACACGTGCCTCTTCCAAAGTCATGAATAGAGCACCCGTAGTCGGTCCGGTAATGAGAAGTTTATCGCCTACGCTGACTTCCGCAGCCTCTACCAGAAATTCGGAAACTCCGATATTAGAGAAGTATTTGATACCTTTACCTACATATATCTTACGTTCCGTAGCTGCCGAACCATAGTTTCTGGTCCATTCACCTAAACGTTGTCCCAAGTAATAACCATCCCAGAAGCCGCGGTTGAATACAGTTTTCAGACGTTCGTCCCAAGCTGCAATCTTTTCATCGGTAAATGTCCCTTCCAGATAAGCCTTGATCGCCTCTTTGTAACATTCTACCACTGTCCGTACATATTCAGGTCCACGGGCACGGCCTTCAATTTTGAATACACGCACACCGGCATCCAACATCTTATTCATAAAGTGGATGGTCTTCAAATCTTTCGGTGACATGATATATTCGTTATCAATATCCAGTTCCACATCCGTCTCTTTGTCACGGACAGTATAGGAACGGCGGCATACCTGCATACAAGCACCACGGTTGGCAGAATGGTTCATCTCATGTAAAGAGAGGTAACATTTACCCGATACAGCCATACAAAGCGCCCCGTGACAGAACATCTCAATGCGAATCTGTTCACCGTTCGGACCACAAATATGTTCTTCCTGAATCTGACGATAGATTTCGGCTACCTGCTCCAGATTCAACTCACGGGCCAATACTACCACATCTGCAAATTGTGCGTAGAATTTTAAAGCCTCTGCATTGGAGATGTTCAGTTGAGTAGAAAGGTGTACCTCCTGCCCTATCTGACGGGCATAATTCATCACCGCCACGTCAGCAGCAATCACAGCAGAAATACCGGCTTCCTTGGCTGCATCGACAATGGTGTGCATCAATGCAATATCTTTATCATAGATAATCGTGTTGACCGTCAGATAACTTTTCATCCCGTGTTCATCACACGTACGGGCGATCTCCCGCAAATCATCAATCGTAAACGTATTGGCCGAACGGGCACGCATGTTCAGGTTTTCTATACCGAAATAGATAGAATCGGCACCTGCCTGAATAGCCGCAGCAAGAGATTCACGCGAACCGACAGGAGCCATTATTTCAAAATCTTTTATATTCATCTTATTGTCTGATAATCATTAAATATGATAGAAGTATGCAAAGGTACGAATTTATCCGTATTTTTGCAGAGAATAAAGCAGAAAGAAGAAATGGAAAATAAGAAACCAATCGTACTCAACAATTTGGAAGAGTGGGATTTTACCGACTATATAGACTCACTTATACAAAAAGAGGAGGCTGTAGATCTGGAATTCAAAATTGCCAAAGATGGTCTTCCCAATAGTTTGTGGGATACTTATTCTTCTTTTGCCAACACAGACGGAGGAGTCATTATACTTGGAGTGAAAGAGCATAAACAGCAATTTATCATCGAAGGACTGACTAAAGAGCAAATCAGCCAGTACAAAAAAGACTTCTGGAATCTGATTAATAACACGGAGTGCGTAAACGAGAATCTACTTTCAGACAATGACTTATATGAAGGTTGTTATAAAGAAAGAAATCTTCTTCTCATCTATGTCCCCAGGGCCAGTCGCACGCAACGCCCTATTTATAGAACAAAAAATCCATTTAGCGGACATACATTTAAACGTAACCACGAAGGAGACTATAAATGTACAGATGCTGAAGTGAAACGTATGATTGCCGATTCGGACGAAAGTCATCCACGGGATTCAAGGATTTTATGCAATTATTCCATGGAAGATATCGACAAGGAAACTTTGACGCAATATAGACAGCTCTTCGCTAATCTGAAACCGTCTCATCCTTGGCTTAGTCTGAATGATTTAGAATTCCTCACTAAGCTGGAAGCATATCGCAAAGACCGGCATACCAAAGAAGAAGGATTCACTTTAGCCGGAATACTTATGTTCGGAAAAACAGAAAGTATCACTGATCCTGAATGTGCCCCCAATTATTTTCCCGACTACAGGGAACATTTGGGAGCAGACGATTCTCTTAGATGGTCGGATCGCATTTGTCCGGACGGAACCTGGGAAGCGAATCTCTTTCAGTTCTACCGTAAAGTATATCCCAAACTAATAGCCATATTGCCTAAACCTTTCCAAATAAGAAATGGTATACGCATTGACGAAACTCCCACGCACATTGCCATACGCGAAGCATTTATCAATACGCTTATTCACTGCGACTTCTCGGAAGAAGGGAACATTGTTGTCGAACAATGGGTAGATAAATACCGCTTCAAGAACCCCGGAACGATGTTGGTCAGTAAAACGCAATATTATTCAGGCGGAGATAGCGTATGCCGCAATAAAGCATTGCAAAAAATGTTCATGCTCATCGGTTTTTCAGAGAAAGCAGGAAGCGGAGTGAACAAGATTATAAAAGGTTGGAGAGAAGCTAACTGGCAGAAACCGTATGTTGAGGAATTTAATCGTCCGGACAAGGTAGAATTAACTCTACCGATGATTAGTTTATTACCGGATGACACTGTCATCAAACTAAAAAAGTTGTTTGATGGAAAGATTGAAACACTGACACAAGATGAATTAACCGTTTTGGTCACTTGTTATAGTGAAAGCGAAATCAATAACACTCAATTACAATATGTCGTTCCACAACATCGTTCGGATATTACAAAGATGCTGAAAAAACTTTGTAATGAAGGATTCTTGATTTCAGCAGGAAATGGCAGGGGAACGAAATACCATATTAATGAATCCGAGGGAAAGGTTGACAGCTCGGAGAATAATATGGAGAGTTCAGGTACAAAGGTTGGAACCTCGGAGAATAATATAGAGAGTTCCGGTACAAAGGTTGGAACCTCGGAGAACAATATAGAGAATTCCGGTACAAAGGTTGGAACCTCGGAGAATAATATAGAGAGTTCCGGTACAAAGGTTGGAACCTCGGAAAATAATATAGAGAGTTCCGGTACAAAGGTTGGAACCTCAAAAAGACTCAAGTTTGAAGAACTCCAATCCATAATAATGTCTATTGCGGAGGATTATATCACCATAAATGAAATAGCTAAGAAAGTCGATCGAACGATTGATTATATAGCAAATAAGATTATTCCCAAGATGATAAAAAATGGAACAATCGAACATCTATATCCCGGAATCCCTAACCATCCGAAGCAAAAATATAAAGCAACCAATAAAAAAACAAATAATTAGCAGTAATACTATATATGAAGATAGATCAAATAGATCTGGGTAAATATCCCATCCTACTCGCTCCCATGGAAGACGTGACTGATCCGGCTTTCCGCCTGATGTGCAAGAAATTTGGAGCAGACATGGTATACACCGAGTTTGTATCAAGCGACGCACTGATACGTGCTGTCAGCAAGACCGCTCAGAAACTAAGTATCAGTGATGCCGAACGTCCGGTTGCCATCCAAATATACGGAAAAGATACGGAAACGATGGTGGAAGCTGCCAAGATTGTGGAACAGGCACAACCTGATATTCTGGATATCAATTTCGGATGCCCGGTAAAAAGAGTAGCCGGAAAAGGAGCGGGAGCAGGTATGTTACAGAATATCCCCAAGATGCTGGAAATCACCCGTGCGGTAGTAGATGCGGTGAAAATCCCCGTAACGGTCAAAACCCGTCTGGGGTGGGATGCTAACAACAAAGTAATTGTAGAGTTGGCAGAACAGCTACAGGATTGCGGCATCGCTGCACTGACTATACATGGCCGCACCCGTGCACAAATGTACACCGGAGAAGCCGACTGGACGCTGATAGGCGAAGTGAAGAATAATCCACGGATGCATATTCCTATTATCGGTAATGGTGACGTGACGACGCCTCAACGCTGCAAAGAGTGTTTTGACCGTTATGGAGTAGATGCTGTCATGATTGGTCGTGCCAGCTTCGGGCGACCATGGATATTCAAGGAAATAAAACACTATCTGAAGACAGGTGAGGAATTACCACCGCTAAGTTTCGAATGGTGCATGGAAGTGCTTCGTCAGGAAGTGATCGACAGTGTGGATTTGCTCGATGAACGCAGAGGTATTCTCCACGTACGCCGTCATTTGGCCGCCAGCCCACTATTCAAAGGAATACCTAATTTCCGTAACACACGCATCGCCATGCTACGGGCAGAAACAAAGGAAGAACTTTTCCGCATATTTGAAGAAATCACTTCCCAGCGTAAAGAGAATTCGGAATTTTAATCCATTATAAACCATCATCTTCATCCGCAAACTCTGACTCCTGCGGATGGAGATTACCTGTTTCAAAAGACAGAAGTATATTCCTATTTTCTACTTGAACATCGGCTGTGCAAACCACTTCTTAAACATCCAGGTCGCAACTACATACAATAGGAATGCAGAGAAAAATCCCACAATGGCGTCAATCACATAATGTGCCTGAATATATACGGTTGCCCCGCAAAGCAACATATAGAAAGGTATAAGACAAGCAAACAATTTCTTACTGCCACGCCATGCCATAATCATCAAAATAGTAGAAATACCGACGTGCGAACTGGGGAATGCCGCCGTAGGACGTTCGCCTACTTGCTGCGAACCTTCCACTAAATTATAAAAGAATCCATGCTGATACCCCGGTCCGGGAAGTAACTCCTGATTATGATTGAAATAGTCACCGATAGCCGGAAAAATACCTTTAGATACATTATCAATTCCGATAGCAGGGAAATAGAATTGAGGTCCTGCAACAGGAACGAATATATAAATCAGATAATAGATAAAGAAAGAAGTGACAAGAACAAAAGACATTTTTTCGAACCACTCAAACTTATAAATGAAATAAAACAGAGCCACAATCAGCATCATCGGATAATAAAAGAAATATCCCATATTGAATGCTTCGCTAACTATAAGATGCGGAAATGTATGACAAAACCAGATAGCAGGCTGTCCATTGAAAATAAACTGTTCGGCAGTTGCAAACACATGGTCCAGATTCGGAAAGAAACGATTGAACTCGAAAGTATCCGGATACCAGTAAGACAATAAACTCATCTGAATGACAATACGCACAAATGCTGAAAATTTACAGGGGGCAAGACGATAAAGATACATCAGTAAAAAAGTCATTGCTGCAATCATAGCCCTATCCAGCAACATATGCCATGGATGATCCATCCGCTGAAACAGGAACAGAATCAGTATGGAAGTCAACAGATTATAAATCAGTGTAATCTTTTCCACAGCAAACAACCCTTTCCGGGTTTCTATGCGCTTAAATAAGTCTAAAGCCATCCTTCATTTTTATACCAGGCAATGGTTTCACGCACTCCCTTTTCCAAATCATATTCGGGCACATACCCAAGTTCTTTCATCGCCGGGGATATGTCACATTGCCAGTTGCGTTGTTTCATTATCTTATATTTATCCGAATTCAGGGTACTGCTCCTCCCGGAACGTGTAGCAATGAATTCAGCGAACAAAGATATAACTTTTAGCACAATTAACGGACATTTCAAGTGAAGAACAAACGGATTACCCAATTCTTTTTGTATCAGGTCCGAAAATGCACGGCTTTTATAGATTCTCCCATCTGTCAGGAAATACGCTTTCTGGACTACTTTTTTCTCCATTCCCAGAAATATCGCTTGCACAATGTCTTTCACATAAACAAAAGTCAGATCCTGACGACGGAAACCTACCGAGAAATCAACATGCTTCTGAATGGACTTTGCCATCAGGAAATAGTCTGACTCACGGGGACCATAGACTCCCGTAGGACGATAAATGACATAAGGAAAACCGGGAATACTCTGAATATATAATTCCGCTTTCAATTTACTTAATCCATAAGCCGTATTAGGCATCGGAGTGTCTTCTCCGCTTATCGGAGTATAATCCTTCTCGCGTACAGGTCCGAATACACTCAACGTACTAATATATATAAACTGCTTCGGAACCATATTCAGTTCCTTCAGTGTATCTATAAAATATTTGGTCTGAAGATAATTCACATAATCAAAGGTCTTTTTATCAGAACACTTTGTCACACCAGCGCAATGGATGATGTAATCAAACTTACTGTAAGTACCTTTATGCCCGGAGAGTTGGGCACGAAGCTCATTAGGATGCGCAAAGT
>OGRP01000053.1_pt1 | contig 138376 bp, 129 predicted proteins | sample 1553531 | NCBI WGS metagenome assembly OGRP01 (sample SAMEA2580045, study PRJEB22360) | human gut metagenome | biome: human gut; feature: human-associated habitat; material: faeces | place: Denmark | collected 2008/2010 | reverse complement strand
ATACTAAGTTCCAGTTTTTGGGTGAATGGACTGGAATTTAATTTTCCAATTCACCATTCTGGTTGAAGAACCGAAAACCGGATAAATGGAGAGATAAACAGGATGTCCAGATCTCCGGAGAACTCAAGTCCGAACAGAGTAAACTGGATGACCTGATCAGACAGATGCGTGGTGATGGGTAATGAGCGCAAGTAAGCTCCTGTTGTCAGAGAAATACAAAGCATTCCTGAAATGTGATGCTCCGGTGGAATTTCTGGAAGGAACCACGGCAGCAGGTAAGACGACGGTAGGAATCTTCAAGTTTATGCTTAAGGTGGCAGAAAGCCCAAAGAAGCTTCACATCATTGCTGCGGATGACACCGGAACTGCTGAGAAGAACATCATCAACAAAGACCTTGGTATACTGGATGATTTTGGCATTCTGGTGGAATATAACGGCAGTGGAACCAAAGACGATAAGATTCCACATCTGATTCTGCATACTGGCAGGGGAGATAAAGTCATTTATGTGCTGGGCTACGGCAACAAGAGAAAGTGGAAGAAGGCCCTGGGTGGACAATATGGCTGTCTGTACATAGATGAAGTAAATACCGCAGACATAGATTTTGTCAGAGAAGCATCCATGAGATGTGATTATCTGATGGCAACACTAAACCCAGACGATCCGGGACTGCCGGTGTACAAAGAATATATCAACTGTGCACGTCCTCTTCCGGAATGGAAGGATGAGACACCACAGGAAATCATAGAGGAACTGAAAGAAGAGCCAAAGGACGGATGGATCCATTGGTTCTTTTCTTTTAAAGACAATGCAGGCCTTCCACCGGATAAACTGCAGATGATCCTGCAAAACACACCGAAGGGAACAAAGATCTGGAAAAATAAGATCCAGGGTCTCCGCGGAAAAGCGACAGGGTTGGTATTCTCCAACTTTGTCAGAAAGAAACATGTTGTTACTGCTGCATGGGTGAAGAAACAGATTGCAGATGGGAAGATCCGTTTCAGGAAGTTTACGGCCGGACTGGATACATCATATTCCTCAAAATCTCCGGATACCATTGCAATGATCTTCCAGGGCATTACGGATGACCGCAAGCTGATCACACTGGCTGAAATGGTGTATAGCAATGCTGATCTCAGTGTGCCGTTGGCACCATCTGACACAACGGTAAAGTTTATAGCTTTTCTGGATAGATGCAGATCGGAATGGGGATTTGCAAAAGAATCCTTTGTTGACTGCGCGGATGCGGCGACAATAACAGAACTTCGGAAGTATAAGCGCCTGCATGGGTGCCTTTACAATTTCATTGAGTCCTACAAAAAGGTAACAATACTGGATCGTATCAATTTACAGCTGGGATGGATCCAGCAGGACTGCTATCTGGTAGTTGAGGATTGCACAAACCATATCTCAGAATTGGAACGCTATTCATGGGACGAGGAAGAGGATGTCCCGGTACCGGAGGATAAGAACGACCATACGATCAATGCAAACCAGTACGGATGGATTCCATACCGGAATATGATTGGATTCGAGGAGGATAAACAGAGGTGAACCTGATGGAAAAGATAAATGAGAATATCAAAAGAGGTATACGGAGCTGGCTGAATGTTTCTCCGGCGAATCCTTATGTGTTCAATATCAATGAGATGATGGACTTCGAGGGGAATGCGATCCGAAACCGCATCTGGTATCGTGGTGACAGCAACGAACTGGAGCAGTTCTATGAGCAGAATGCAGAATATGCAGATAAATATAAATTCTGGTCCAGCAAGAGTACACCGGGGATGGAAATGCGCAAGATCCACACAGGTGTTCCGGCGCTTACGGTGAGAACTCTGGCAGCAGTAGTCCTTCCAGATATGGGGGAATTTGAATTTTCCTCAGAGAACGAAATGCAGAAACAGATATGGAAAGACATTGCAAAGCCTGAGAATAATAACTTTGCCGATAAGGTAGAGGATGCAATCAAAGAAGCACTGTATATCGGAGACGGGGCTTTTAAAGTGTCCATTGATACAGAAGTCAGTGAGTATCCGATTTTAGAATGGTATGCCGGGGATCGTGTCGAAATCATACGGAAAAAGGACAGGGTCCGGGAAGTGATATTTAAGACACCATACAGCGGAGGAGGAAAGACATATGTGCTCAATGAGGTATATGGATATGGGTATGTAAAGAACGAACTGTATCTGGATAACAGACAGGTTCCGCTGACTACACTACAGATAACCAATTCACTGGAAGATGTGACCTTCGATAAAAGCGTTATGCTGGCGGTGCCTATGATGTTCTATAAGTCGGCAAAATATGAAGGACGTGGCGGAAGTATCTTTGACGGAAAGGTGGACAGCTATGATGCGCTGGATGAAGTATGGAGCCAGTGGATGGATGCGCTGAGAGCAGGAAGAGCCAAAACATATATTCCGGACTGTCTGGTTCCGAGGGATCCGGAAACAGGAGCTGCGATAACACCGAATCCGTTCGATAACAGATATTTTGCAGCAGAAGGAGACCAGCGCGAAGGGCAGAAAAACGTAATCAGTACAGACCAGCCGAGCATTCCTCATGACAGCTATCAGGCTTCCTACTGTACGGCACTGGACCTTTGCCTGCAGGGGATCATCAGTCCTTCTACACTGGGGATTGATGTAAAAAAACTGGATAATGCAGAAGCGCAGCGTGAAAAGGAAAAAACAACGCTGTACACAAGAAACATTATCGTGGAAACTCTTCAGACAGTATTGCCACAGGTAGTATCCATGTGTATCAACGCATATCACCTGATGAAGAATGAGGCAGTGGAAAGTGTAGAGGTAAATCTCCCATTTGGAGAATATGCCAATCCTTCATTTGAATCTCAGGTGGAAACAGTTGGTAAGGCAAAGCAGAGCGGAATCATGAGCATTGAGCGCTGTGTGGAGGAACTATACGGTGACAGTCTGGACGATGATTGCAAACGAGAAGAAATCGCAAGGCTCAAGGCAGAGCAGGGGATTCAGAGCATTCCGGAGCCGGAGATCAGAACGGATGCAGGAGAATTCAGGATAAACGGATTTACTGGAGGTAGTGATGGAAGTAAAAGTAGCGAAAAAAACATACCGGATGAACCGGGAGGAGTACCAGGGGCTTCTGAAGGTGGCCAGTGAGCAGGTACCGAAAGGAATCTATGCAGTGGAAAAAGGTAATTATGCGGAACTTCGCTGTGATCATTGTACCAGCGTCACGCAGATCAAGACATTGACCAGACAGTTCAGAAGCCAGGGATTCAAGGTATATGCAAACGGCAGGTGATTAGATGCCTAAGATAAATTCAGAATATGATATCGGAGCAGCATTCGAAGCTATTGAGAATGAACTCATTGCTTCCATGATCCGGAATATGCGAAGACATAAGATTGAGGAAATCGATGAAGATAAGCAGTGGTCCATGTGGCAGACAGAGCAGCTCCGGTCGTTGGAAAAGTACAGAAAAGAGAATCAGGAACGATTTGGTACAAAATTTAAAGACATTAATAACCGGATCGAAGTGCTGATCAGTACTGCCAGGGATGAAGGAGATATGGAGCAGGAGATAGCCATACTGGAGGCTATAAAGAAAGGTTTCCCAGCAGGAAGAGTAAGTCCGGGAGCATCGGCGGCATTCTTCCGGTTGAACCAGAGGAAGCTGGAGGCGCTGATCCGGGCGACCACATCAGACATGGAAAAGGCTGAGACAGCCGTCCTGCGCATGGCAAATGACCAATATCGTAAGATTATTTTTAATGCTCAGGTATATGCCAACAGTGGAGCAGGGACTTATGAGAAGGCGGTAGACATGGCTACAAAGGATTTCATTGCCGCAGGTCTTAACTGTGTGGAATATGCCAATGGATCCAGACACACATTGGCAGACTATGCGGACATGGCAATACGGACAGCCAGTAAGCGTGCATACCTGCAGGGGGAAGGGCAGAAAAGGCAGGAATGGGGGATATCCACGGTGATCATGAATAAGCGTGGAAATCCCTGCCCCAAGTGTTTACCGTTTGTTGGTAAGATACTGATCGATGATGTATGGAGCGGTGGAAGCGCCAAGGATGGACCATATCCCCTGATGAGCGCGGCAATAGCAGCAGGACTATACCACCCTAGATGCAGAGACAGCCACACTACCTATTTTCCAGAACTGGAGGATTTGGATAATGAATACAGTAAAAAGGACATAGAAGATATCGAAGAACAGAACAGGAAAGAAGCAAGACAGCAATATGCAGAGAGACAGGAGAAAAAATTCCATAGATTAGCATCATTTTCACTGGATCCGGAGAATAAAAGCAAGTACCGTGCGAAGGAAAAAGAATGGAGTCAGGAAACGGAAGACCGGTATAAAGTTCCTGATGAGGTGAAAGTGCCGAGATCGGATACTCCGCAGATCATGATCGATTTAGTGGATCAGTACACAAGAGATGAGTGCATCAAGATAGATGAACTGTCAGAATATGCATTTTCGTATGATCTTGATAATGATTTGATAATTATCAATCCGAGACATCCGCAGTATGAAGAGGAGAACTACAAGCATGTGCTGGCGCATGAAATAGCCCATAGAATTGATCATAATGAGTATGGCAGTCCCATGTATGCTGAATTCGCAGAGGCAATAAAAAATACAGAAAACAAAATATTGCAAAAAAAGGAGAAGTATCAACGGAGACTTGCTGTAAATGGTGATTTAGAGTACAATTACTTCATCAGTGATATAATGTCATGCATAACAGACAATGTGATTACAGGAGTATACAGACATGAATCACAATACATAGGTAAACCCGGATATGCGGAGTCGGAGATATTTGCGGATATATATGCTGCATTGTATCAGTCGGATGATATAACTGTAGAATTCATAAAAAGTGAATTGCCAGAGCTATATGAAGCATTTATGAAAGTGCTAAAGAGGTAATTATGTTCAAAAAAGAATTTGTTGAAAAAATGAAAAACGATGAGGAACTGCAGGAGTTGCGCAGGAAAGTATTATCCTTCTCCGAAAAAATGGGAGATGCCGCATACATCATCGGAAAAGATAAAAGCTATGAGGATTATAAAGAACGTTTGCGAAGAATGGTAAAAGAACATGAAGCCACCGGTCAGTAGATTGGTGGTATTTTTATCTCGAAAAAAGAAAATTGCACCGGTGCAACAAATAATCTGGAATCAACACGCTTCATGGCGTGTTTTTTTATGCCCAAACACGAGCAAGGCAATAAACTGCAGCGTGACCGGAGACACCGAAGACAATGGATCGCAGTAAGGGTGACACCCTCAAAATGGAAAGGAGCACGTTATGTTTTACAAGACAGTAAGAAGATTCTTAGACCCCGATGGAAGCCAGGGCGGAGCACCGGCAGGAGAACAGACTGATCAGCAGTCACAGCAGAATGCAACACCGCAGATTGACTATGGGAAAATCCAGCAGATGTTGGATGGAACGCTTGCGGCAAAAGAGGATACGGCATTGAAAGCCTATTTCAAGCAGCAGGGACTTTCCCAACAGGAGGTGGAACAGGCTATAGCAACCTTCAAGGAACAGAAGGCGGCAAATCAGCCGAATGTGGAAGCATTGCAACAGCAGGCTGCAACCGCAGCAGCTGAGGCAAGACAGGCACAGATCCAGCAGGCAGCGACGATGGCAGCAGTCGGACTGGGAATCAGCGTAACATCCATTCCCTATGTACTGAAGATGGCAGATTTCAGCCAGACAGTAGGACAGGATGGAAAGATCAGCAATGAGAAACTTACGGAAGCCCTGAATAAGGTGCTAGAGGATATTCCTGCATTAAAGCCGCAGGAGACAGATACTACAGGTTTCCTTCATGTAGGGACAGGCGGAGATCCTTCGCAGCATACACAGCAGGCAACCGTACAACAGCAACAGACACCGACCAAAAGATGGAATCGGTGGAACTAAGGAAAGGAAGGTATAAGATATGCCTAATTTAAACTATGCACAGCAGTGGAGTCCTGAACTCCTGCAGATTCTGATGCAGGGAGCGTTAACCTCTCCCTTCATTACATCTAATGTAAGATGGCTGGATGCGAAGACATTCCACTTTACACAGATGAGCACCACTGGTTATAAGAATCACAAGAGAACCGGTGGTTGGAACATGGGATCCTTCGATCAGACAGATGTTCCGTTTACAGTAACCCATGACAGAGACGTTCAGTTCCTGGTAGACAAGGCAGATGTGGATGAGACCAACGCAACTGCATCCATGCAGAATATCTCCAGAACCTTCGAACAGACTCAGGTAGTGCCTGAGACAGATGCCCTGTTCTTCTCCCGTGTGGCACAGGTGGCACAGAAGACGGAGGGATATCACAGCCAGACCGCTATTTCTGCTTATACCAAGGCAAAGGTATTCGGAATGCTGAAGGACATCCTTGCGAAAGGAAAGTTGAGACGGTACAAGGCAAATGGTAGCCTGCTCACGTATGTGGCCAGTCCTATTATGGATGCACTGGAGCAGTCCACTGAGTTTACCCGTAAAATTGAACTTACACAGATCGCTGAGGGTGGTATCGGCATCGAGACCAGAGTAACGGAAATCGATGGTGTACCCATCATGGAAGTTATCGACGATGAGCGTTTCTATGATGCTTTCGACTGGGAGCCTACTGAGGGCGGATTTGCTCCGCTGAAAAAGGTGGCCGAGGACACCAGTAACCACGTTGCTGCTGTAACCGGAGCTCATAAGATCAATGTACTGGTGGCATGCGGACAGACATGTAAGACGGTTCCTAAGATTGCTTCTATCTATTATTTCAATCCCGGAACACATACAGAAGGAGACGGATACCTGTACCAGAATAGATCTCTGTCTGATACCTTTGTGTTCCCCAATGGACGTGACGGCAAGGTGGATAGCGTCTATGTAGATGTGGATACCATGGAGTACACCGGGGAGTAAGGAGGGCATATGTCCTATAAACCTTATGTAAGAAAAGAAGAGTACACAGAGATCTATAATGGCAGCGTGATTCCTGACGGAGAGCTTGAAAGAGCACTTCGTCAGGCCTGCCGGCATATTGACAGTCTGACATTTAACCGGATTGTGGCAGCAGGATTCGATCATCTGACAGCTTTTCAGCAGGAGACCATCAAAGAGGTTGTCTGCATGCAGGCAGATTTCGAATATGAAAATGCAGATGAAATCAATACGATTTTATCCAGCTATAGCATTAATGGAGTATCCGCACAGTTCGGAAGTTCCTGGAATGTTTTCATGGAAAAAGGTATTGCCATGAAGCGGGATGTGTATTCGTTACTGACTCAGACAGGCCTGTGTTGCAGAATTGCGAGGTGATCCTATGAAATATCCATGTTTGGTGCCTAAAAGATTATGTAAGACAGATATCTCTGTTGCGATAGATCAAGAAGGACTGAACGAATACGGGGAGCCATTGAAGCCAGTGGAGTATTACGGACAATGTAACTATCAGGACAAGGCAAAAACTGTGCTGACCACGGAGAAGAAACTGATAGAAATCACCGGAACAGCATTGTTTCCCGGAGATATTTGTCCTGATCTTCCGGTCATATCCGGAGGCAGTGCTGTGATATTTGGGGGTAAGCGCAGGATTCTTGAGGGTCGTAAGGCGAGAAACCCGGATGGAACAGTCAACTATACGGAGGTGATGCTGATATGATCAGTGTAAATTCCACAGTAAAGCTGAATTTTCCGAAGATCCAACAGCTGACGAAAGCACAGGTGATGGCTTTAGAGCAGACTGCGGAGGCATTACATACCAATGTAGTGCAGGCCCAGGTATTTCCGAGGGATACCGGTAATCTGCAAAATGAGAGTACTTTTGTGGATTACTCTGAGAGCAGTCAGGGAAAAGTCAGTATCATTTCCAGTACGCCATACGCAAGACGCCTTTATTTTCACCCGGAATATCATTTCCAGAAGACGGAGAATCCGAATGCAAGAGGTGAATGGTATGAGGACTGGATTTCTGGGAAGAAATCAGAGTACTGCCAAAAGGCATACAAACAAATATACAGGAGGATTGCCGGATTATGATGTTATCGGATGTACGAGATTATGTGGAATCCCTTGAACTGGCAGATCAGGTATATATGGGTAGCCTGCCGGACAAGCAGGAAAAGTCCATTGGAGTTTATAATAGCAAGCATCAGCAGGAGTATAAGACAGCACTGGGAGGACCCCAGCTTGCGTCTTACGGGACAAAATATGTCAGCCTGTTGATTCACTGGAATAATTCGCCCCGCTTGTCGGAAAAGGCAGCCATGACTGTATTTGAGGCAGTGGAGACTGCAAGAAATGTAACGGTCAACGATGAGTTGATAAAATTTATACAGCCTCTCTATGAACCCCAGGATGTCGGAAAGGATGATGCCGGTATCTGCGAATGGGTCATAGAGATGGCTGTTATTTATGAGAAAGGAAAAGGTGAAAAAGAATGAGTACACCTATTACAGGAGTATACCCCTGTTATGAAAACCAGTTCCAGATCGATGCTGCGGAAAGCGGAGCTGAAAAAAATATGGTTAATATTGCGGACTGTGAGACATTCAGCGTATCCTTCGACAATGGAGTAGAGGAATGGCATCCTTTTACGGAAGCAGGATGGGTAAGACGTCTGCTTACCAGTAAAGGTGTCACGATTTCCGTGACTGCAAAAAGGAACGTTGGAGATGCCGGTAACGATGCTGTAGCGTCTCTTGCATGGGTAAACGGCCGCTCCGCAGAGAAAAATGTCCAGTGGACGTTCCCGGATGGAACGGTGGTTAAATTTAACGGGGCAGTTATCAACGTGAAAAATATCGGCGCTGGAGACTCTACAGCCGTGGCTCCTCTGGAGTTTGATATTATGAGCAACGGCAAACCGGAGATTTCTACAGCAGCATAAAAACAGGAGGCTATTATGGCAAAGAAAATCGTAGATATTACAGAAAAACTGAATTTTGATGAGAATCCGGTATTGAAGGTGAAGGATGTCACCATAGAAGTCAATTCCGATGCAGCCACTGTACTGAAGATCATGGGTCTTTTTTCAAAGGGTACATCAGCTAAAGAAGTGTTGGCGGTATATGAACTGATTTTCAATGAGAAGGATCGGAAAAAGATCGATAAACTGAATCTCCAGTTTAAGGATTTACAGACGATCATCATGGCAGCAGTAGACCTGATCACGGGAGATGAAGAGCCGGGAGAGCAGTGACCCGTACTATGATCTGATCGGAGATTACAGTCTGATCGTATCATCCTTCCAGGCGCAGTACGGGATCCGGCTGTCGAAAGAAATTGATACCATGAAGTGGGATGAGTTTAAGGACCTTCTTATCGGAATCGGACCGGAGACACCTCTGGGACGGATCGTAGCAATCCGGGCCGAGGAGGATAAGGATATCTTAGACCATTTTACTCCGGAACAGCACAGAATCAGGAATGAATGGCGTGCAAACAGAGCAAAAAAGGTAACGCCTGATAATATGGCGGCAGTCCTTGATCAACTGAAGAATGCGTTCATTTCTCTGGCAGGGGGCGATATACATTGAAAAAGTAGATAAGAAAAAAGTAGTGTGTCCTTACTGTGGGCATCCGGTGAATGCAATGCAGACGGAAGATGCACATTGCAGGGGAATCTATTTCCGCTGTAAAAATAAGGACTGTAAAAAGATTTTTGAGTTGAAGTTATAAGACGCTGTGCCGATGTGCCTGTCTTAGAAGGCAGGCTAGTTATGAGTGAAGCTACAAGCGTTGGACAGATCGGATTAGATCTGGTCGTAAATAAAAAAGATTTTAATAAGCAGATGAGCGGCATCCAGAACCTTGCTACGAAAGTAGGTAAGAAACTGGCTGCCGCTTTTGCTGTAAAAAAGCTCGTAGATTTCAGCGAGAAATGCATCGAACTGGGATCAGATCTGAGTGAAGTGCAAAATGTTGTGGATGTAACATTCCCGGCAATGTCGAAGCAGGTAGATAAATTTGCGCAGAATGCCGCAACTGCATTTGGACTGTCCGAGACGATGGCCAAGAGGTACACAGGTACCTTCGGTGCTATGGCCAAGGCTTTCGGGTTCAGCGAGAAGCAGGCATACGATATGTCTACCACCCTGACAGGGCTGGCGGGAGATGTGGCATCCTTTTATAACATATCTCAGGACGAAGCATATACAAAGCTGAAATCGGTATTCACTGGAGAAACAGAGAGTCTGAAAGATCTTGGTGTCGTCATGACACAGACGGCACTGGATGCCTATGCTATGGCCAACGGCTACGGGAAGACTACTGCGGATATGTCGGAGGCAGAAAAGGTAGCCCTACGGTATTCCTTTGTGCAGAGCAAACTGGCGACGGCATCTGGGGATTTTATGCGGACTTCTGATGGCTGGGCCAATCAGGTCAGAATCCTGAAGCTGCAGACTGAGTCTTTTATGGCGGCAATCGGTCAGGGATTGATCAACGTCCTGACACCGGCAATCAAGGTGATCAATACCCTGATGGGAAAACTGGTACAGCTGGCGAATGTATTTAAAGCATTTACGGATAAATTTGCCGGGAAGAAGGGTAATGCTGTAGCCACAGGCATGGCGGCTGCGGAGGATGCGTCTGCCGGAATCAGTGATAATATTAATGCCGCAGGAAAAGCAGCTAAAAAGTTAGGCGGATTACTTCCGTCGGATGAACTGGATTTACTCTCCCAAAAGACAGATTCCTCTTCGGCATCCGGAGGATCTGCAGGAATAGATATCGCTGGTTTGCAGACTTCCACGCAGGAGGCTGAAGCCAGTGCGGATAAAATTTCGAAAAAACTTTCTGACGCATTCAAGATTCCTGGTGTCAAAAATTTTGCAGATCAGTTCAACAATGGTCTGAAAAAGATTGATTTCGGAAATCTGAAGGATAATTTTTCAAGAATCATGGCTCAGATGGATCCATTGGCCAAAACTACAGTCAGAAACATTGAGACAATCATGGATCCGCTGGGAGGATATCTCGGAAACAGAATCGGAAATAAGATTGCTGTTACAGCCAAAGCGGTAGACCTGGGGCTGGATGGAATTGCAAGCTATCTGGAGCGCAACAGGAAAAAGATAGAATCCTGGAGCAGTGATGTAAGCAAGTCTATTGCGAACGGATTTACTAATCTTACGGATATCAATGAGCAGATATACAATAATCTGCTCGGGGCACTGGATAAAGCAGGACTTGATATTGTAAACGGAATCAATGATATTCTGACAGGCTGTACTGGATTTGGAATGTCACTGGGAACAATCTTCGCGGAAGGGTTTGAAATTTCCACAGAACACACATCCCAGTGGATGAAAGACAATCAGGAACTGATAGAAGGTACGCTCACTGATCTGTTTGATTTCGGTGGAGAATGTGCATCACTGGCAGGACAGATTGTAGGAAATCTTGGTAGTTCGCTTACAGATTGGTGGGAATCTCAGGGGAGTAGTACCTTTGGGAATATTGTAGATGCCTGGAATGATATCAAGAAGACGGTTTTAGAACTGTGGAATGATATTGCAATGCCAGTACTGAACCATGCTAGGGAAGCGATACAGGAGCTATGGGAAGAAAATCTCAGACCACTATGGGACAACGTTCTTGATCTGATCAGCTCAGTAGGCGATTTCCTTGCAGCCGCGTGGAGTACCGTAATCAAACCAATTATCGGGTATCTGGCACCGACAATCAAGCAGGTGGCAGACATTGTGATAAACATCATGAGTACAGTATTCGCAACCGTGTCAGACATTATATCCGGAGCCATGAAAATACTGGGAGGACTGTTGGACTTCCTCACCGGAGTGTTTACAGGCAACTGGAAAAAGGCATGGGAAGGCTTACAGAAAATTACGGATGGAATCTGGCAAGCAATATGGGGATCTATCAAGGGAGTATGTAATCTGATCATTGATGGTGTGAATGCAATGATATCATTGATATATTCTACACTACGCAATGTGGTAAATGGAATCGGAAGCGTCGCAAAGAAGGCAGGAGATCTGGTTGGAAAAGACTGGGGCTTCGAAATGCCGAGTGATCCACCGCAGATACCTAAATTGTGGAATGGTGGATATGTCAAGGCTAATACGCCACAGCTTGCTATGATCGGTGATAATAGGCATCAGGGAGAAATTGTATCACCGGAAGATAAGTTACAGAAAATGGCACTAAGCGCAGCACAGGCGGCAGCGGGATCGGGAGGATCCATATCTGCGGAAAAGCTGGATAAGATCATTACATTGCTGGAGACTATCATCAGAATATTGGCGTCAGGCAATACGATAGAAATCAATGGTGTAAAATTTGCGGAACTACTGAAAAAGATAAACAGGGAGTACTTTAAGGCAACTGGAAATTACCTGTTGCTGGATGTATAAGGAGGCAGCAGGATGGCATTTCAGGCATGGTTATTAAAAGTGGGAGATACTGATATTTCAAAGTATGTAGATATTGAGACCTATAAGGTGAGTCCGGATCAGCGTGCAGATCTGGACTCTGACAGAAATGGTTTGAATATTTTATACCGGGAAGTTGCAGATCATTATACAACAAAAATTGAGTTCAATACGATTCCACTGGAAGCATGGGAAATGACAGAATTTCTACAAGCAATGGAAAAAGCGTACATAAAGGAGAAGGAAAGAAAGGTTATTGTAACTTATTTCGATGTAAATACCGGAGGATATAAATCGGGAGAAATGTATGTACCAAATTATACAGTAGAGACAAAAAGTTGGAATGGTATGGAATTATGGTATAAGCCATTACGTGTTGCGTTCCAGGAGTATTAAGAGGGAGAGGGAATGATAGATTATAAATATAAAGATTTTTATAATGATACATCCGTATCCAAAAGAATGCAGATACAATGTAGTGACGGGAGTGTACTGAATGAAGATGACTGGAAAGGTGAAAGTGCAGAGCTTACTGAGAGACTATGCTCAGAGAGTGAACTAAGTTTTGGCAGGTGTGAGGCGAGTACTTTTAAACTGAGAGTCAGGGAACGAATAGTACCTCTTGCCGGAAAAAAGATAACCGTATCCGTAACATTGGAAGGAGCCGAAGAGGCTCCTTTTATGATGGGAGTTTATAAAGTAGATTCTGATGTACCTACAGCAGATAGAAGATGTCGGGATATCGTAGCCTATGATGCTATGTACGACATCCTAAATGCAGAGGTGTCCGGGTGGTATAACAGCCTGACATTTCCGATGACACTTCGGCAGTTTCGCAACAGCTTTTGTGCCTATGTCGGCGTGGAGCAGGAAGAAATCACGCTGGTTAACGATGATATGGTAATAGAAAAAACCATAGATCCCGGAGAACTCCCGGGAAAAACGGTAATCGAAGCCATCTGCGAAATCAACGGCTGCTTTGGACATATCGGCAGAAATGGAAAATTACGGTATGTGGTGCTGGAACAGATGATAGAGGGGCTGTATCCGGCGGATGATCTGTATCCTGCAGATGACCTTTATCCTGCAGATCCGATGGGCACCACAGAGGTATCTCGTAGCCACTATATCTCTTGTCAGTATGAGGATTTTATCTGCCAGCATATTGATAAGCTGCAGATCCGGCAGGAAGAGAACGACATCGGTGCTATCTCCGGTATCGGTAATAACTGTTACATCATAGAGGATAACTTTTTGGTGTATGGCAAGTCTGCTGCAGACCTGCAGACCATCGCAGACAACGTCCTCAGCGTGATTGGAGTCGTATGGTACCGTCCGGCACAAGTGGAAGCTCGCGGCAATCCTTGCCTGGAGGTGGGGGATGGCATCTTGTTGCACACGACTCGGGAGACCATTTATACCTATATCCTGCAGCGCACATTAAAAGGCATCCAGGCACTCCGGGACAGTTATGTAGCGGAGGGTGAGGAGTACAGGACCGGACAGGTTAATGGACTGCAGAAGCAGATTATCCAGTTAAAGGGAAAAACCAACACACTGACTAGGACGGTGGATGAAACTCGTCTGGAAATGAAAGATATCAACCAGAATCTGTCCACGCAGATCAGCATCAATGCACAGCAGATCCTTACCAAGGTATCCAAGGACAATATCGTATCTGAGATCAATCAGACGGCGGAAAGCATCAAAATTAAGGCCGAGAGGATAGATCTGGTCGGTATCGTAAATGCAGATGAGATGGTAGTCAAGTATGCGACTATCGATACCCTGAATGTGACAAAACTGGAACTGAACAACCTGATTGCCACCAAGGCAACCATCGACTCTCTCAATGCCGTCAGTGGCCGCGTAGGATCACTGGAGGCGGATCATGTGACTACATCTGATCTGTCAGCCGTATCAGCCCGTCTGAGCAACGTGGAAGCCAACTATATCAGCGCCAGCACTGTAAAGGCAGACTACATGGAGGTATCCAACTGGACATCCTCTGGGGTGATTAAAGCGGACAGAATCAGCGCTGCGACTATCATAAATAAGCTATCAAGCGTTGATCTGGTCAGCGTAAGAGCAATGGGTGTCAGCGGGTACATGAATTATAAAGGTACAGTAGTTGCGTGGAGAACAAAAACCATTAGTGGGACTGTTATAACTTATTTGGGACCGGAGGATTAAGAATGAGCAATTTAGAAATCAGGGAATTTAGTCAGGCAATTATAAACTTTGTGGATAGTTCCGGGTTGCCGGAGGAGGTCAAGCGTATGGCTCTGCAGGAGGTGCTGACACGTCAGGAGCAGAAAGCCAGGGATGCATTACTGGCGGAGATTGCGGCTCGGGATGCCGAGGAGCAGGAGGTGAAGCAGGATGCAGAAAGCGTATGACTGGGAAGAGAACTATTGGGAGAATAAGCCATCGACCAAGACACCAGTAAATAAAACCAACTTGGACAAGCTAAGTAATGCGACTCGCACTATTGATGAGCGTGTGATTACTCTGGACCTGACTAAGCTGTCAAAGATAGAAGCTAATGGGATGATCACGGGTATTACTCTTAATCATGATACCGGAGATATTACGATTACGTATTATTCTGGTGCAAGTAGTGTTTTGCATACTCTGATGGCTCAGATTGCCATTAACTTCGGATACGATCCAGTTACTGAGCGGCTTATCATTTACTTAAAGGACGGAAGCGAACAGTACATAGATCTGTCTGCACTTATTACGCAGTTTGAATTTCTTGATTCGGACACTGTTTACTGGTCCATTGGAGATGATGGAAAAGTAAAGGCAGACATCAAGAACGGAAGCATTACTGCAGATAAACTGCAGCCGAACTATCTTGTAGACATCACAGTGCAAGCAGAAACAGCAACACAGCAGGCATCTGCGGCGGCATCATCTGCAGCACAGGCCAAGATAGATGCGGATCGTGCAGAGACTTACGCAAGCATCAGCGAGCCTAAATTTTATTTAGACGAAGCCACAATGAACCTTTATATGAAGGATGGCGTGGGTGTGGATTTTGTAGTTGATGATAATGTTTTGTATTGGAAAGTAGCATAAGGAGGAATGAACTATGGCAGCACCGGAGGGATACAAGACTCTCGGAAAAATCGGAATATCTTACAAAGGAGATTACAACTCTAATATTGCATATGAGCGTTTGGATGCGGTATATCACAATGGCAGTACATATTTGGCAATTAAAGATGCACCGGATGGAGCACCGAGGGATGATAAGCTCAATTGGATCTATTTGGCTAAGGGATTTAGTGGTGACATCGGAGATTCAGAGATCGCGTTTACTGAGGCGGAGAACCGCGAGAACATTAATACGGGCGAGAGCGTAAAGACGGTCTTTGGCAAGATTAAAAAATTTTTTACTGATTTGACCGCCCCGGCATTTGCTCAGATGATCACATCCAAGGATGATCTGCTGGCTACTAAGGCAGCAGGATATGTGCCGGATGCCAAGGCGGTAGCAGATGCATATACTGAGTTAAATGGCAATTTAAATGGTTTGAAATTTGCATCAATATCAACATCTGTTACTCTATTAGTGGCGAATAGACAGTCCTTTTTAGGCTCCTTGTCTGACTTTGGATTGCCAAATAATGCAAATGTATTTGGGGTGTTTGCAAATTGTGATTGGGCTGTTAATGTAAGATTTGCAAATAATAGAAAGTTTTATGTATATCAAATTGCAAATGTTAGCGATGATGCAACATTTATATTAAATTTTGTTGTGGCATATAAATAATTAATTAATCCAAGGTATTGGGCTGCTTCTTCAAATAAATCTCAATCTGACAAATATGAGAAACTGGCAGAATAATACCGTTCCGTTGATGGGTTTAATATTATCGTACTACTAGATTTATCAATATAAAGTATGTGATTATCGCCACTTGTACCACCTACTGCATTTGTTCTAACATACATATTTTTAGGGGAATATGTCCTTCCAATATTGGCAATAATTAATGATCCGCTATACTGCTCAGATGTAATTCGTACGCCTAACGTTACAAATACTCTGTTACCTATTTTTGAAATTGTATTTTCAGAATCCCATGATACACAATTGACTAAAGACAAATCGGTGTTTTGGTTTAACTTGCCATTTAACGAAGTAAATCAGATGGCGGGCGCGGCCAGAACAGCGCCAGAAAGGAGCCCACATGGGTTATATTTTATACAAAGATAAAATTGAGGAGCCCGCACAGCAGGTCATAGTATCGGTAGAGAGTCCTCACGTAGTCCGGATCGCCGCAATGGGTGACGCGGAAACCCCGGAGATAAACACCAGTGGATTTAAACTCTATTTGGATCCGGATTGTAAATACCCGTTGGATCAAGGAGAGTATGAGGCATACACTACACTCTATCGGAAGGGAGATAACTGGCATGAGTTATCAGATGACGGATCCGTCTACACCGAGCCGGAAGTTGCACCGGTGCAACCGGAGTTGACAGAAGAGGAGAAAGCGGAACTGGCCAGACAGCGGCAGATCAGCCAGCTGACGGCACAGATTGCAGACCTTAAGGCCCGGATCGCTGCGAGCGACTATAAGGTGATTAAAACCTACGAGTATGCTCTTTTGGGTGAGCAGACCGGGTACGACATGGAGGCTGTCCATGCAGAGAGACAGGCTCTCCGGGATCAGATCAATACATTGGAGACACAACTGGCAGGTCTGACAGCGGCCACAGAGTAGGAGGCCGCCTATGAGAGTGAGAGACGGTCCTGACACAATTACATAGTAACCAAGAGCCAAGAGCCGATTACTTCCCTGCCGGGAGGTGACCGGCTTTTATATTTGAGTGAGGTGCGGCATGAATGAAACCGAAATGGAACATCGACTTACTGAAGTAGAAGCCAGATCGAAATCCAATACTCATCGAATTGATAAGCTGGAGAGAGTGACGGAAGAGATCCACACCATGTCAAACACGATGATTCAGTTGGTGGAGGAAGTAAAACACACCAATGAGACGGTATCAAGTCTGGATCAGAAGGTTGAAAAGATGGACAGTCGTGTCGATGACATGGAGCGTGCTCCTGGAAAAGAGTGGAGCAATGCGAAAAGAACAGTATTTAACACAGTCGTAGGTGGGCTTATTGGAGCAATAACTACAGGGCTTGTCTGGGCAGCAGTCCAAGCATTTTTATAATAAGGAGGATACGAGTTATGAGTACAAGTACAATCATGGTAATTATTTTGGCAGTGCTGACGGCACTGGTAGTAGGCACCTTTTTATGGGTGTATATCCGTGACAAGACGATTGATGAAATCAGAGTGGATGTATATCACCTGTTCCTGAAAGCGGAGCATGAATTCAAGAAATCCGGATCTGGAAAACAGAAGATGAAGTATGTAGTAAGTCAGGCTAGAAAACTTTTGCCTTCATGGCTGCAGTATTTTCTTACTGATGATTTTTTGGAAAGCGTTATTGAACAGTGGTTTCGCGCAGTGAAGGATCTGCTGGATGACGGCAAACTGAATGGATCAGAGGAGGAATAAGCCATGATGAAAGGTATTGACGTAGCAAAATGGAACGGGAACATCGACTGGAATAAGGTGAAGGCGGCAGGTGTAGAATTTACAGTCCTGAAGGTTATCAATAAGTCCAACAAGACCGAAGAGGCATTTATCAGGAACTATGCTGGAGCAACTGCACAGGGACTGCCCATTGATGTTTACAATTATCTGTACACCATAACAGAAGCGGCAGCGAGAGAAGCGGCCGAAGCAGTAGTAAATGCACTTGCCGGGAGAAAGATCGGAAAGGTATGGGCGGATGTTGAGGACGCCTGTCTTAAGAATAAAGGCATCCAGTTGATCCGGATCATTAACACCTATAAGGCGGTGATCGAGGCGGCCGGCTATGAGTTTGGAGTGTATACTGGGTTGTCCTTTTACAACAGTTATATCAAACCGTACAAGGCTTATATTGACTGTGAGTTCTGGATCGCAAGATATCCGAGCACAAAGGACATGAGCATTGCGGCAATGCCGGTTGCATCCAAGAAACCGAGTATCAGTCATAACCTGTGGGGCTGGCAGTACTCCAGCCGAGGTAAGGTTCCCGGCATCAATGGATATGTTGACCTGGATATCTGCTACGTGGAAACAGACAGCACGGGAAAGCTGCAGTCTACTACGGTATATTATCCGAGATATACCGGAACATCCACATCTATCGTGGCAGCGCTGAATGCAATCGGAGTAAACTCCAGCTACGCAAGCAGAAAGCTGATTGCAAAGGAAAACGGTATCACTGGATATGTCGGATCTGCAAAGCAGAACACACAGATGCGGGCATTGCTTAAGACAGGAAAACTTAAGAGAGTATAGTTGACGAAATAGTGGAGAGAACATTTATTATAGTTCTCTCCCTCCCTATTTCTAAGATTAACCATATTTAGGTTAATAAATTTTAGTTGACAGAATTTATAATATGAGTTAATATGAGGATGCAAAGATAAAACAGAATATAGGAGGGAACGTTATGCTGACTAATTTCGGAAAGTTTTGCCGAAAACTTAGAATAGACAAAGGCGAGTTACTCTACGATATGGCACAACGTCTTAAGGTATCGTCCGCTTTTTTGTCTAAAGTAGAAAATGGCAAGGCAAAGCCACCTGAAGAATGGAAGGAAACAATTACATCCATGTATTCTTTGGATGGCGAACAAAAAAAGGAACTGTGTGAGTGCATTGATGAAGCTAGGGAAAGCACGATAATAAATGTAAGTGCATTTAGCCGTGATGACCGGGATATGATGTTTGCATTTGCAAGAAAATTAGATTCGATGGATGAAGATGCGAAAAAAGCATGGAAAGGACTATTAAATATGTAATATTATAGGAGGACTTATGCAAAAAATATCTGTAGAACCAATGTCGAGAGACAAAATAAGGCAATTAGCAAAGAAATTTAGAAAAATATTTGGGTTAGAGGAAACGCTACGTTTTCCTATAGTTCAATTTATTGAATGGATTTTGCCAGAACTTGGCCTTGATTTTGAGGTTGTTCCTATAGAGGAATTAGGAAATGCCTATGGGGTTACACACACACAAAAGGGAATTATGACAATTCGTGAAGATGTATATGATCGAGCCGTAGATGGAAATGCAAGAGATCGCTTTACTCTTTGCCATGAATTGGGACATTTTTTACTACATACTCCAGAGAGGGTTAGTTTTGCGCGTGGTGAAGTACCTACATATATGGATCCGGAATGGCAGGCTAATGTCTTTGCAGGAGAGTTAATGGCACCGTATGAGTTGGTGAAAAATATGAGTGCATGTGAAATTGCAGAGAAATGTGGAATGTCTCTTGCAGCAGCACAAGTTCAATATAATAATTATCATAAGGCGATGTAACAAGCAAATGTTTTTTACATATAAAAAACCAAGCACACGAGATGCTTGGCTCTTGCTGAAAAGTATTGCTACTGTTCAGCTGGTATAAATTATAACCTGAACAATTATAATTTATCACAGTAGCACTCTTTTTGCAAGAGCAACTTGCAGAAAGGAGTGGATATATTATGTACATTTTTCGTACTTATATTACCACAAAGGATGGCACAAAGATTTATGCCAGAGATTATGGTAAGAAAGCATTCCGCATCTGGGTCGGACCTGGACCGGAACCTGTAAAGAGTAAATAGCTGGTAAAAGAGCGCATTTTGCCAGCTGAATGCAGCTCCTTTAAGAGAATAAATAATTATCAACAGGAGGAGCTACATAATGAAAAAAATATTTTATATTGTACCAAAAGATATCATAATTGGTGCATTTATTGTTTTAATACTTGCATGTAATGTGGAAGAGATAATAGGAATTGTGATATTTGCAATATGGATTTTATATATAGTATTAGGTATAGCAAAAGCAAATAGGGGTAATAAAAGTAGATATCTCATAAAATACTGCCCGTGTTGGAAAAAGAATTACGTGCAAATTTTTATGAATAATAATTGGTGGAATCAAAAGGTAGCTAAAGCGAATAGATTTGAACAGTTTAAGAATGAATGTTATGAACTATATGAAAGTGTTCCAGAAGGAACGATTATTGAGTTTTATACACATAAAACAATAGTTGATAGAATAATCCAAAAGAAGCCTCGACAAATATTTGTAATGCCTGCATATGTGAATAGCATGAAAAGTGTATCCAGAATGCTAAAAATTAAAAATAGCAGAAAAAAACAATTTTATCATGTATTGATAGAAAAGTGATATTATATCATAGGAAATAAATAAGCAGAAGATGAGCAATGAATAGCTCCGTCTTCTGCTTATTTGTTAATATAGAATATAGTAGCTGTATTTCCAATCACGGTGGTGCGAACCCCGGGGCCACCTATAATGGAAGAAAAGAAAGTGAGGATGCGCTGGCACTGACACTGGCGGTGGGAAGCATCTTAGAAGAAAACGGAGTGGATGTGTATTACACCCGGACCACAGATATCTATGAGTCCCCCTATCAGAAGGCACAGGAGGGAAATGAGGTGGGAGGAGATTATTTTGTCTCGATCCATCGCAATTCCAGTCCTTATCCGAACCAGTACAGTGGAGTGGAGAGTTTAGTCTACAACCGCTATGGAGCGGCAGCCAGGATGGCGTACAACATCAATGCCGGACTGGAGCAGGTGGGGTTCGTAAATCTGGGAGTGAATGAAAGACCGAATCTGGTGGTGCTCAACAGCACAAATATGCCGGCTGTGCTGATAGAAGTGGGATTTATCAATACGGATGCGGACAACGAACTCTTTGACAGCCGGTTTGATGAGATCGCCCGTGCCATTGCTGATGGAATTCTGGAGAGTGTTCAGCCCACACTACATTCATAAAAGCGTCTGCTGCGCAGCCGGCGCCGCTTTGGCGGCTCACCTTTTATTTCATTTGCGTGGAGCTCCGCTCATAGAATACCACAAACGAGACTTAGAATGCGAGCATCCTAAGTCTTGTCTGCGGCATCCTATGGCTGAACTTTTTACCTAAACCTTACAAATATCTTACCGTACTGCGATATTATGTGAATTTCCTTCATGCTAGTATGTCCTTGTAATCAAGAAAAAGAAAAAACAAACAACATGGAGGAACATTATTATGAGAGTAAGACACAGTAAAGGATTAGCTCTGGTAGGAGCATGTATTTTATTTGCCATGAGTCTGGCAGCCTGCGGCAACAGTGACACTGCAGCAGATGCAGCAAACACAGCATCTTCCGCAGAAGTAAGCACCGTAGCAGAGAGCAGCGTAGCTGCACCCGCTGAGACCACCACAGATCTGTCCGGCAGCATTTCCATGGTAGGAAGTACTTCTATGGAGAAATTAGCCAATGCACTGAGCGAAGCTTTCATGGAAGAACATCCTGATGTAACTGTAACCGCTGAATTCGTAGGATCCGGTGCGGGTATTGAAGCTGTTACCAACGGAACCACAGATATCGGTAACTCTTCCAGAAGCTTAAAGGATGAGGAAAAGGCAGCAGGCGTTGTAGAGAACGTAGTAGCTATCGATGGTATTGCAGTATGTGTAGACCCTGCTAACGAAGTAGCAGATCTGACCAAAGAGCAGTTGACCAACATTTACAATGGCACAGTTACCAACTGGAAAGAAGTTGGCGGTGCAGATGAGCCTATCATCGTGATCGGTCGTGAGGCAGGTTCCGGTACCAGAGGCGCGTTCGAAGAGCTGGTTGATCTGGTAGACGGCTGCAAATATGCAAACGAACTGGATAGCACCGGTGCAGTAATCGCAAAAGTAGCATCTACGCCCGGAGCTATCGGATACGCTTCCCTGGATGCACTGGATGATAGTGTTAAGGCACTGTCCCTGGAAGGTGTAGAAGCTACCGCAGAGAACATCAAGGCCGGTAACTATTTCCTGAGCAGACCCTTCGTAATGGCTACTAAGGGTGAGATCTCCGAGCAGAACGATCTGGTACAGGCATGGTTCGACTTTGTACTGGGTGACGAAGGACAGCAGGTTGCTTCCGAAGTTGGTCTGATCACAGTAAAATAATAGCCGACAAAGAAAAAGGAAAAAAGCGATGAATAGTGGAACACACGCTTCCGTAATGGGAAACAGAAAAAATAAAGCGGTCGTGGAAACTGTGGCACAAATAGTATTTACCATTTGTGCCTTCTTCGCCGTACTGGCGGTAGTTTCTATCACCTTATATATGATCATCAGCGGTACCCCCGCTATTATGAAAGTAGGTCTGGGAGAGATCCTGTTCGGCACGGAATGGATGCCAACGGCGGCAGATCCGAAATTCGGTATTCTGTGGGTTATCCTGACTTCCATCGTCGGTACGACGCTGGCTATCCTGCTGGGTGTGCCCATCGGCGTGCTGACGGCAGTATTCCTGGCAGAGGTGGCACCCAAGCCCCTGGCTGCCATTGTAAAGCCTGCGGTAGAGCTGTTAGCCGGCATCCCTTCCGTTATCTACGGACTGTTAGGAATCTACTTACTGAATCCTCTCATGTATAAATTAGAAAGACTGATCTTCCAGGGATCCACGACACACCAGTTCACCGGCGGTGCAAACCTGCTGTCAGCCGTGATCGTACTGGCGATCATGATCCTGCCCACTGTGATCAATATCAGTGAGACTTCCATCCGGGCGGTTCCTGCAGGGATCAAATCCTCCTCTCTGGCCCTGGGAGCCTCCCATGTACAGACTATTTTCCGCTCCATCCTTCCGGCAGCAAAATCCGGTATCGTGACGGCTATCGTTCTGGGAGTGGGACGTGCCATCGGCGAGGCTATGGCGATCACACTGGTATCCGGTAGCAACGTCAATGTGCCGTTGCCATTTAACTCCGTGCGATTCCTGACCACAGCTATTGTCAGCGAGATGGGATATTCTTCCGGACTGCACAGACAGGTGCTGTTCACCATCGGACTGGTGCTGTTTGTATTTATTATGATCATCAATATCGTACTGAATAAAATACTGAAAAAGGGGGCGGATGACAATGAATAAGGACACCTTATATGTAAAAAGAAAACGCCCCACAGACATGCTTTTGCTGGCAGCCATTTATGTCTCTGCCACACTGGCGGTGGCACTTTTACTGGGAATTATCCTGTATGTCTTCGTAAAAGGCATCCGCGCCGTTAACTGGGCATTTTTAACGACGGTGACCAGTGCCAGAAAGCAGACCACCGGTATTGCGGGCAACCTGTTGAATACCCTGTACATCATCGTGATCACTCTGTTGATCGCGACCCCCATCGGCGTGGGAAGTGCCATTTACCTGAATGAATATGCAAAACCCGGCAAGCTGGTCTCCATCATTGAGTTCACCACGGAGACACTGTCTGGTATTCCTTCTATTATTTTCGGCCTGTTCGGTATGATCTTTTTCGGAGAGACTTTGGGCTTCGGCTATTCACTGCTCACCGGTTCCTTTACCCTGACACTGATGGTGCTGCCCCTGATCACAAGAAATACACAGGAAGCATTGCGCACCGTGCCGGACAGTTATCGTACCGGTGCGTTGGGAATGGGATCCACGAAATGGCATATGATCCGGACGATCCTTCTGCCGTCTTCCATGCCAGGTATCGTCACCGGTATCATTCTGGCACTGGGACGTATCGTGGGAGAGTCTGCAGCCCTGTTGTTCACTGCGGGAAGCGACTACAAGCTGCCGAAGTTCACCGGAGTTTTCGGAGACAATCTGGCAAAGCTGGCTCACAAGGCCATGGAGTCTGGTGGTACCCTGACCATCGAATTGTATTTACAGATGCAGAAGGGACAGTATGATAATGCTTTCGGTATCGGTTGTGTTCTGATCATTATCGTATTGATCCTGAACCTCCTGACCAAGCTGGCGGCGAATAAGCTTAGACGAGAGTAAGAGAAAACACAAGAAGGAGAAAACATATGGCTAACAGTAAAATATCCGTGGAAAACTTAAATCTCCATTATGGAGAGAACCACGCACTGAAAGATGTAAATATGGAGATCGCAGACCACGCCATTACCGCATTTATCGGTCCCAGCGGCTGCGGCAAATCTACTTTTCTACGTTGCCTGAACCGGATGAATGACCTGGTGGACGGCTGCAGAGTCGAAGGAAAAGTAATTCTGGATGGAGAGGACATTTACGATAAGCGGGTGGATACCACACTGCTTCGTAAAAAGGTCGGCATGGTATTCCAGCAGCCCAACCCTTTTCCCATGTCCATTTATGACAACATCGCCTACGGTCCCAGACTGCACGGCATCAAGAATAAAAAGGAACTGGATGAGATCGTGGAGCGTTCCCTGCAGGGGGCCGCTATCTTTGAAGAGGTAAAGGATCGTCTGCACAAATCTGCACTGGGTCTGTCCGGCGGACAGCAGCAGAGACTGTGTATTGCCAGAGCACTGGCAGTATCTCCGGAGGTACTTTTGATGGATGAACCCACCTCCGCACTGGACCCGATCTCCACGCTAAAGATCGAGGAACTGATGGAGACACTGAAGAAAAAATACACCGTGGTCATCGTAACCCACAATATGCAGCAGGCAGCCCGTGTGTCGGATGACACCGCATTTTTCCTGGTAGGGGAAGTCATAGAGAAAAATGCAACCTCCGAGATCTTTGCAAGACCTCAGGACAAACGGACAGAAGACTACATCACCGGACGGTTTGGATGATTTTGGATGAGAAGATAGGAGGAATGGGAGATGTCACCCAGAGTATTATTTGAACAGGATCTTGAGACTTTGAAAAATAAAGTATCTGAGATGGGAGAGCATGCGGAGATCAGTTATGACCGTATGGTGTATGGAATTCGTGAGAACAAAGAAGACATTCTGAAGACACTGTTGAATACAGATCATACCATGGTGGATATGCAGCGAAGTATAGAAGCTATGTGTCTGAGCCTGCTGACCAGACAGCAGCCGGTGGCCAGAGATATGCGTCTGGTATCCGCAGCGCTGAAAGTGGTACCGGATATTGAACGGATCGGAGACCATGTGGCAGATATTGTGGAACTGTACCTGCGTATGGGCAACATGAATCCCGAAGGAAAACAGGAACATCTGTTGCTGGAGATGATGGAAGAAGCCAAGGAGATGATCCACAATTCGGTGGAGGCATTTGTGGAAGGTGATGAGGCAAATGCAAGAAAAGTAGTAGAACATGATGATATGGTAGATGATCTCTTCAACGAAGTCAAAACGGAAATGATGCAGGCTATCAGAGAGCAGAACCTGGATGCGGATCGTGTGGTGGATTATCTGATGATGGCAAAGTATCTGGAAAAAGTGGGTGACCATGCGGTAAATATCGCAGAGTGGGCCATCTTCCGCATGACCGGAGATATGGGAGGTGCGAGATTGTATTAGGATTCGATAATCTCGGTAACGATGCAGAGCCCCAATTCGCAAAACTGCTCCTGCGGAGCGTTCCTTTTGCTCATTGAGGCTTGCTCGCCAAAGAACTATTGCCATATGCTCTTACGAATGCTAGCATCTGATAATCCCAGTAACGATGCAGAGCCCCAATTCGCAAAACTGCTCCTGCGGAGCGTTCCTTTTGCTCATTGAGGCTTGCTCGCCAAAGAACTATTGTTCTATGCTCTTACAGATGCCAGCATCTGACGAGCATAGAACAATAGTTCATGGCTCTGCATCGTTACAATTTTACATAAATTTTACATTCACTGGTAACGCATTTTACATAAGCAAGATAAAGTGTAGATAGAAACCCAAAATGTAAAGTATGTTATGTAAAATGAGAGGATTAGAGTATGAGCTTTTTTGATTTACTGAAGATGGTAGGAGGACTTGCATTATTCCTGTATGGAATGAATCTGTTGGGTGACGGACTGTCCCGGGCATCTGGCGGACGATTAGAACGCATTCTGGAGAAACTGACCAACAACCCGTTAAAGGCAGTGCTCATGGGTGCGGTGGTCACCGGTGTGATCCAGTCCTCCTCCGCTACCACTGTTATGGTAGTCGGATTTGTCAATTCAGGTATTATGAGTCTGAAACAGGCAGTAGGTATCATCATGGGTGCCAACATCGGTACCACGGTGACCTCCTGGATCTTAAGTCTGACGGGCATTGAGAGCGATGCTTTCTGGATCCGTATGCTCAAGCCCAGTTCTTTTTCCCCGATTTTAGCGATCGTGGGTGTGGGTATTTTACTGTTTTCCCATAAAGACAAATTAAAAAATGCGGCAACCATCCTGGTGGGCTTTGCAATTCTGATGTTTGGCATGGATTCCATGAGCGCGGCAGTTTCACCGCTGGCAGAGGTACCGGAGTTTACCAATCTGCTGATCGAGTTCCAAAATCCCGTATTCGGTGTGCTGGCAGGACTCATTCTCACAGCGGTGATCCAGTCTTCTTCCGCATCCGTAGGTATTTTGCAGGCACTGTGCATGACCGGAGCGGTAAGCTTTGGCGCAGCAGTTCCCATTATCATGGGACAGAATATCGGTACCTGTGTTACCGCCATGATCTCCGGTATCGGTGCTTCCCGCAATGCAAAACGTGCGGCTCTGATTCATCTGTATTTTAATATTATCGGAACGATCCTGTTCCTGGGAGTGTTCTATACGGTCAATGCCATTCATCCCTTTGCTTTTCTGGGAGAAGTGGCAACACCTTTTGGAATCGCAGTAGTTCACAGCTGCTTCAATATCGCGGCTACGCTGGTATTGCTTCCCTTCTCCAACGGTCTGGTGAAGCTGGCCTGCCTGACGCTGCCGACCCATGAGGACGTGAAGGAAATGTCCGAGACAGACAAGACTTTAAGCTTACTGGATGTACGTTTCCTGGAGAAGCCTGCCTATGCCGTAGAGCAGAGCAGACTGGTGGCTTCTGTGATGGCGGATAAGTCCAGGGAAGCCATGGATCTGGCTATGGAGCTGCTGCATAATTTCGATGAGGCGAAAGCAGAGCAGGTGGCACAGATGGAGACGGATGTGGACCGCTTCGAGGATGAACTGGGAACCTATCTGGTGAAATTGAGTTCCAAACAGCTTTCCAATAAGGATAGTGAGACTTTAAATACGATTCTGCACTGCATCGGCGATTTTGAGAGAATTTCCGATCATGCCCGCAACATCAAGGAAGCGGCACAGGAGATGCATGACAAGCAGCTGGTATTCTCCGAGAAGGCGCAGGAGGAACTGAAGGTATTCGAGAGAGCGGTACACGATGTGCTGGATCTTACCATGACCAGTTTTAAGAACGGAGATCTGAATCTGGCAAGACAGGTGGAGCCGTTGGAGGAAGTCATCGATGGACTGAGCCTGGATGTGAAGCAGCGCCATGTACGCAGACTCCGTAAGGGAAAATGTACCATTGAACTGGGCTTCATCTTATCCGATGTCATTACGAACTTTGAGCGTGTCAGCGATCACTGCTCCAATATTGCAGTCTGTCTGGTACAGGTGAATGAGGATGAATTCGATACCCACGCTTACCTGGATGAACTGCGCCAGGAAGATAACAAGGACTTCCAGAGCAAAGTGCTGGCATGCCGTGAGAAATACCAGTTACCGCCCACAAAGCAGGAACGTCTTGCGGAAAAGAATGCAAAACTGCTTGCGGAGTGAGGATTTACCGAGGTATAGTTAAGAGGAGAAAGCACAGTCAGAGAGGAGTGCTGTGAGATGGCTTTGATCTATGTAGTAGAGGATGACAAAAATATTCAGGAGATCGAGACCTTTGCCCTGGCCAATGTGGGCTATGAGGTAAAAGGTTTTGATTCCGCCATGGATTTCTATGAGGCGCTGAATGATACCACACCGGATCTGATTTTATTAGACATCATGCTGCCGGACGAGGATGGTCTGAGCATTGTGAAAAAGCTGCGTACCAGACAGGACACGGTGCTGGTGCCGGTGATCATGGTCACGGCGAAGACCACGGAGATCGACAAGGTCAAGGGACTGGATCTGGGGGCAGATGATTATATTACGAAGCCCTTCGGTGTCATGGAACTGATTTCCCGGGTAAAGGCAATGCTCAGGAGAAGTCAGAAGAGTCAGGAAAAAGATAAGGTGCTGAAGCTGGGGAACATTGTGCTGGACCGAGAGAAACATTCTGTCACGGTAGGCAAGGAGCCTGTGGAGTTGACCTACAAAGAATATGAGCTGTTAAAGCTTCTGATGACCAATGCGGGCATTGTGACCACCAGAGAACTGATCCTGGACCGCGTCTGGGGGATCGATTTTGAGGGAGAATCCCGGACGTTGGACATGCATATCAAGACGCTGCGGCAGAAACTGAAGGAAGAGGGCAGTCTGATCAAGACCGTGCGTAATGTGGGATACATTATGAACGGCGAGAAAGCGTAACAGAAGATGAAGAAAAAGATTAACAAAATGATGATCCTCATTGCCACGGTAACGATTTTGCTTACCATGGTACTGATCACGATAGTGTATTATGATCTGTTCCGCAGACAGGTACTGGAGGATCTGAAAAGCTATGGTTCCCTGTTAAAAAGCTGTTCTTCGGTAGAAGAGATCAAGGAAAACGGAGTGCCGGTGGAATCGGATCTGCGATTGACGCTGATCGGCAGTGACGGACAGGTATTGTATGATAATGAGGCAGATTCTGTGGCCATGGGGAATCACGCTTCCCGTCCGGAGATCCAGGAAGCCATGCGGGACGGCGAAGGTGAAGCAGTCCGGAATTCCGAGACCTTGTCCCAGTCCACCTTTTATTATGCCATCCGCCTGGAAGATGGCAGCATCCTGCGACTGTCCAAGGATGCCAGAAGCATTTACAGCATTTTCAGTCAGGCGTTGCCCATGATGGTGGGGATCTTTGTGGTGCTGCTGGTGCTGTGCATGGTGGCGGCCAGAGTGCTGACCACGAAGCTGGTGGCTCCCATCGAGAAGCTGGCACAGAATATCGGGGAATGTACAGAGATGCAGACCTATGAGGAACTGACACCGTTCATGACCATGATCCGCAAACAGCATGAGGACATTATGAAAAATGCCAGAATGCGTCAGGAATTCAGTGCAAATGTGTCCCATGAACTGAAGACCCCGTTGACATCCATTTCCGGCTATGCGGAGCTGATCGAGACCGGCATGGCTTCGGAGCAGGATACGGTGCGTTTCGCCCATGGAATTCACAACAGTGCCAACCGCCTGCTGACATTGATCAACGATATTATCCGGCTGTCGGAGCTGGACGGAACGGAAGAGGAAGCGGATACGGAGCTTTTGAATCTTCATGAAATGGCGCAGAATTGTGTGGAAATGCTGAAAATGAGTGCAGAGAAACACAATGTGACCATAGCGCTGAACGGCACGGAATGCTATGTGACAGCCAATCGCCAGATGATGGAAGAACTTTTATATAATCTGTGCGATAACGCGATCCGGTATAACAATCCGGGAGGAAGTGTGGATGTACAGACCTACTCCAGAGAAGGACATACCAATCTCGTGGTAAAAGACAGCGGCATCGGCATCTCCAAGGAGCATCAGGAGAGGATCTTCGAACGCTTCTACCGTGTGGACAAGAGCCGCTCCAAATCCACCGGCGGCACGGGACTGGGCCTTGCTATCGTAAAACATATCATCGCCAAAAGCCACGCTGAACTGGAACTGGAGAGCGAACCCGGAAAAGGAACGACGATACGGGTGATTTTCTGAGAACTTCGAGTTCAAATTTTCTAAGACTTCATTCGAGAGAGTGGAGTCTTTTTTACGCATGATATTCCGCCAGCAGCTGTTTCGCATAAGCAACACAGTCTCTGTGCAGAGCAAATTTTTTGCCATCGCACATGATGACTTTGCGGAAGCCCAGCTTCTCCATGTATCTGCCGTTAAGGATCGTCTTGACGGTGGGAGCGAAGAAGGTAGGGTGATTCTCTATCTGAGAGAACAAATTGATAGCGGTGGTGGCTACTTTTACGGTGCGACCGTCCTTCAGGGTGACGATGACATTCCTGCCTTCTTCTTCGGCGTAGAGGATGTCCGGTTCGGTCACATAGATGGTATCCTCGTCCTCACGAAGTTCGATAAGGGGAACCGCTTTCGACATGATCTCCAGAGCATGATCAATGCTCTGGGCCAGTTCCGCTACTTTGATGGGCTTGTCCAGAAAAATAACATTTTCCGGATAGGACTGTGCTCTGTAATTGATCTTGGAACAGCACATGACGATGGGTGCGTTCACCCCCTGGGCAATCAGCGCATTTGCCACTTCTGTACCGGTGATGCCTTCCGTCAGACACATATCAATATAGAAGGCATCGTATTGCATGGGATTGGACAGCAGTGAGGTAGAATTACCGAAAGAATCGGTATAAATGATACCCGTAGACGCTGCTCTTTTGTCGGATTCCCGCTTTAACAGACGCTCCAGCTGCTTTCTGTCGGCTACATTATCATCACACACTGCTATATGCATATCGATACCTCCCGGACTTTATCTCATATAAAGATGCCAGGGTCAAAAGGTCTAAGCCCACATGAGCTTGCTCATAGGTGGGTGAAAGACCTTAGGACCCGCCCCGATATGAGCATAAAAGTGGGATGATAATCCCACGATATGCGAATATTGGGTAGGATTGTGGGAGTGCGTAGCACGGAACAATCCGTAGGCATCAAAGTCGGGGGCTTTTGACCCCGACATCTTATAAAAGAAGTATAGCATATTTCCTATTTGAATAAAAGGGCAAAAAGCAGTACCTGTACCACCAGGATCGCCGGCATTCCGTACTTGAAATACCAGTGCTTCGTCTTATGACGGAAGTGCTGCATACCCAGAATACATCCCAGACTGCCACCCAAAAGCGCCGTGAAAAAAAGAGAAGCCTCCGAGATGCGCCAGGCACCCCGGATGGCTCTTTTTTTATCGACACCCATGATCACATATCCCACAACATTGATGATCACCAGATACAGGATCACCACAGTAATTATAGTCTGTGCAGTTATCATAGACACCTCATTATTTTAATTCTTAGTTACCAAGTTTCTTCTCGTTCTCCTGTAACTTCATGGCACGAACCTTCAGAGACAGACCGAACAGATTGATGAAGCCTTCTGCATCGTGATGGTCGTACAGATCACCGGTGGTGAAGGAAGCCAGGTTCTCATTGTACAGAGAGTAAGGAGAAGTGGTTCCGGCCTTGATGATGTTGCCCTTGTAGAGCTTGAACTTTACTTCACCGGTCACATATTCCTGGGTTTTCTCGATGAATGCCTGCTCTGCCTCACGAAGAGGAGTGAACCATTTGCCTTCGTATACCAGACTGGCGAATTTCGCGCCCATTTCCTTCTCGAATGCATAGGTATCGCGATCCAGGATCAGCTCTTCCAGCTGCTGGTGAGCCTCCATCAGGATGGTACCGCCGGGAGTCTCATAGACACCACGGGACTTCATGCCAACGACACGGTTCTCTACGATATCTACGATACCGATACCGTGCTTGCCGCCCAGCTTGTTCAGGGTACGGATGATATCGGAGACCTTCATCTTCTCACCGTTAACGGAAGTGGGAACACCCTTTTCAAAGGTCATGGTCACATATTCACCCTCATCGGGAGCCTTCTCGGGAGTCACACCAAGTACCAGCAGATGCTCATAGTTAGGCTCGTTGCCGGGATCTTCCAGTTCCAGACCTTCGTGGCTGATGTGCCAGATGTTACGGTCACGGCTGTAGGAAGAATCGGTGGAGAAAGGAAGATGAATGCCATGAGCCTTGCAGTATTCGATCTCGGATTCACGGGAGTCCATGTTCCATTTGTCGCTTCTCCAGGGAGCGATGATCTTGATATCGGGAGCCAGAGCCTTGATGCCCAGCTCGAAACGGATCTGGTCGTTACCTTTACCGGTTGCACCGTGGCAGATGGCTACAGCGCCTTCTTTTCTGGCAATCTCTACCAGTTTCTTGGCGATCAGGGGTCTTGCCATGGAAGTACCTAACAGATACTTGTTCTCGTATACGGCATGAGCCTGTACACAGGGAACAATATAATCATCACAGAATTCATCGATAACGTCTTCAATATACAGCTTGGAAGCGCCGCAAGCCTTTGCTCTCTCTTCCAGACCGTCCAGCTCCTCTGCCTGTCCGCAGTTGACACAGACACAGATAACTTCGTAGTCAAAATTCTCCTTCAGCCAGGGAATGATAGCGGTAGTATCCAGACCGCCGGAATAAGCCAAAACTACTTTTTCCTTCATGATAAAATCCTCCGTTTTATAGTGTGTATGATGCCAGGGGCAAAAACCCTGAAACCGCGATGCTCTAGCACGAAGCAATCCGTAATGCATCAGATGTTAGGATCGTGTGTTACGCTCTGACAATTACTATACAACATTATAATCGCAAAAGCAAGCAGAAAAGTTGCATAAATAAATCAAAAATATGAATAAAACAAATTAAAATATGCACATAAATGCATAGAATGAAAAATATACAGTATATTTATGCATAAAATATGCTATCTGATGCATAGTACGGTAACGACCATATAAGATGCGCCGGAATCGTCAAAAGTCAGTCGCTGATCTTTTCAATTCCGGAGATATCACTGTCGATCATCAGAGAGTAGTTCGTATAATAGACCACGAAGCCAGGCTTGGCACCGGCCGGCTTTTTGACCTGTTTTTTCTGGACATAGTCGATCTCCACCTTTTCCTGCTCCCTGCCCTTAGAATAGTAGGCAGCAAGCCGGCCGGCCTCTTCAAAAGTCCGGTCCGGCAGTTCCTTCCCTTCGGTCTTTACTACTACATGGGAGCCGGGAATACCTTTGGCATGGAACCACCAGTCATTTCCGTTGGCGAATTTGAAGGTCAGTTCATCGTTCTGGAAATTATTTTTTCCCACATAAATATGGAAGCCGTCGCTGCTCAGATAATGGAAGGGCTTGCTGGTGATCTTTGCCTTTTTGGTGCCGCCCTTTCTGCGGATGTAGCCGCTCTGGGTCAGTTCCTCCTTGATCTCCACCAGATCTTCCTCTTTCAGGGCGATATCCAGCGCCGTGCTGATGGTCTCCAAGTGGTCGATCTCTTCTTTTACCTGAGTAGTCAATTCGGACAATGCTTCATAAGTACGCTTTAGTTTTCCGTATTTGTCAAAATATTTCTTCGCATTTTCCGTAGCGGAAAGAGTAGGATCCAGGGGGATCGTCACCGGTTCGCTGGTATAGTAATTTACCGCCGTGAGAGATTTGTCACCGGGCTTTGCACTGTAACCGTAAGTATTCAACAGTTCTCCGTAGATCCGGTATTTTTCCCGCTTCTCCGTATCCTTCATCTGGGCCAGCTGCAGATCGTATTTTTTAATATCCCGTTCCAGAGCGGTCTGCACGATACGGCGCAGGTCAGAAGATTTCTGACGGATCCTGGTCAGGGTATTTTTCTCCGCATAAAAATGCTCCAACAGGGCGGAAATGGAGGTGTAGGATTCCAGATGATCCGCTCCGGTGCTGTACATGGTCAGGGGAACCGCCGCGTATTCCACGGGGCGGGTGCCGGTGTAAGCAATGCAGGGGGAGAAGGTCTCTTCCTTGATAGAAGTGACCATTTTGGAAAAAACTTCGTACAAGGCATGATAATCCTCTGCCGTCAATGCCGCTGTAGGGCGTTCCCCGTCGATGCCTGCCTCGTGACACAGTTCCTGTGCCAGTACCGGAGAGATACCGGTGAAGCTTCCGTAGATCGCCTTGAAGACCGGCTGAGGCTTGGCGGCAAGGGTCTCCCGGAAAGTAGTCTCGTCGCAGGTCAGGGCATCCAGTTTATCCTGGGTATGGGCAATGAAATAGGGCTTGCCGGGCAGGACTTCCCGGACACTGCTGACTGCGGCGGATACCCGCTTGATACTGTCGATGATGGTATTGTCATCGTTGCAGAAGATCAGGTTACTGTGTTTGCCCATCAGCTCCATGACCAGCGTCTTGTGGCGCAGATCCCCCATTTCATCCAGATGCTCAATATCGATATGCACGATACGCTCCAGCCCCGGCTGGGAAATGTTCACGATACGGCCGTTCTGTAAGTGCTTGCGCAGCAGCATACAGAAGTTTGGGGCCGTCATGGGACTGGGTTTGTTGCTCTCCGTCAGATAGATCAGGGGCAGGGAAGCGCTGGCGGACAGAAGCAGTCTCTTTTGTCCGGTGGGCTGCTTGATGGTCAACAGCAGTTCGTCGTTTTCCGGCTGGGCGATCTTATATAATCGTCCGCCGATGAGTTCTTTTTTTAATTCTGATATTACACAGGCAATGGTAACGCCGTCAAAAGCCATAATTTCCTCATTTCTGCTCTTTGGATCCGGGAAAAACAGACCATAAAGAGCCACAAAATAGATATGCTGCAAACGAAAGTACAGCATAGTTATTGTAACAGATTTTTATAGGAAAGAAAAGTACGCGGAAAACAGAATGAATATTATTCCGCCATAATGCATAAAACCATAAAAATAGTATGAATATATGCATAAATATACATAACAATCCGAGAAACGTGCATAAAAATGAAAAAAGTAGTAGACATTTAGACAAAAAGTGGTATCATGGAACTATTCAGAGTCAGATAAATATCGGTACATATTCGTCGAATGCTTGCATTCGTAAGAATATGTGATGATATTTATATGACGAAGTAACCACATGAGCAAAAATCCAGCTGCGTAGCAGCGATTTTGCGAATGGGGTTCTGAATAGTTCAAAAATAGAATTGCGTGAGCAGCTTGCTGCGAAGCAATTCGTTGACACAAGTATGGCGGCGACAGAAGCAATTCGTTGACACAAGTATCGCGGTGACAGAAATAAAAAACGATGACATAAACAAGAGAGGTAGAAAAATGATCAGAGTAGGAATCATCGGAGCAACCGGTTATGCCGGAGGAGAACTGGTAAGGATCCTGTTAAACCACAAGGATGCCAAAATCGTATGGTACGGTTCCCGAAGCTATATAGATAAGAAGTATTATCAGGTATACCAGAACATGTTCCAGCTGGTGGAGGATATCTGCAAGGATGACAATCTGGAAGAACTGGCGAAGCAGGTAGATGTGATCTTTACCGCAACCCCTCAGGGATTTCTGGCGGGCCTTTTGACAGAGGAGATTCTCTCTCAGGTGAAGATCGTGGATCTGTCTGCTGATTACCGGATCAAGGATGTGGCCACCTATGAAAAATGGTACGGCATCGAGCACAAATCTCCTCAGTTCATTGAGGAAGCAGTATACGGACTCTGCGAGATCAATCGTGACAAGATCACGGAGAAGACCAGATTGGTAGCCAACCCCGGCTGCTACACCACCTGTTCGATCCTGACGGCCTATCCCATGGTCAAGGAAGGCATGATTGATGTGAACACCCTGATCGTGGATGCCAAGTCCGGTACCTCCGGTGCAGGAAGAGGCGCCAAGGTGCCCAACCTGTTCTGCGAAGTGAACGAGAACATGAAAGCCTACGGCGTGGCAAGCCACAGACATACCCCCGAGATCGAGGAGCAGTTAGGCTATGCGGGCAACTGCCAGGTGACCATTAATTTTACCCCGCACCTCGTACCCATGAACAGAGGAATTCTGGCAACCGAGTATGCAACACTGAAGAGAAAACCGGACGGTACACTTCCTACCTATGAGGAAGTAAAAGCTGTCTATGATAAATATTATGCAAACGAGAAATTCGTCCGTGTGTTGGATAAGGGCAGCTGCCCCGAGACCAAGTGGGTGGAAGGCAGCAACTACGTGGACATCAATTTTGTCATTGATGAGCGTACCGGCCGTATCATTATGATGGGTGCACTGGATAACCTCGTAAAGGGTGCCGCAGGACAGGCGGTACAGAACATGAACCTGCTGTTCGGGCTTCCTGAGAGCGAAGGCCTGGAGCTGGTTCCATGCTTCCCTTAAAGCAGATACGGAAAGGATTAGAAAGGATAAAATACATACATGAACAAACAGTTTACGATCAAACCCATGACCATAGAAGATTATGACGGTCTGCATGCCCTCTGGATGACCATTCACGGTTTCGGTATCCGGAGCATCGATGATTCCAGAGAAGGTGTGGAACGTTTTATCAACCGGAATCCCGGCACCAGTGTGGTAGCCATCGGGGAGGATGGAGCCGTAGTGGGTGGCATCCTCTGCGGCCATGACGGACGACGAGGCTGTCTGTACCATGTATGTGTCAGAGAAGATTACCGAAGACTTGGCATTGGCAAAGCCATGGTCGTCCACTGCATGAATGCTCTGAAAGCGGAACATATCAACAAGGTCAGCCTGATCGCTTTTACCCAGAATGACATCGGAAACGCTTTCTGGAAATGCATTGGATGGACAAAGCGGGAAGACTTGAACTACTACGACTTTACTTTGAATGAAGAGAACATTACGGCGTTTAATAAATAGATGCCAGGATTGTGGAAGCGCGTAGCACGAAGCAATCCGTAGGCATCAAAGTCGGGGGCTTTTGACCCAGACACCATAAATAAAACGGAAGCGAAAGGAGATTATTCCAACATGAAACAGATCCAGGGCGGTGTGACCGCAGCAAAAGGCTTTGAGGCAGCAGGTGTGGAGGCTGCCATTAAATATCAGAATCGTAAGGATATGGCACTGATCGTAAGTAAGGCACCTTGTACCGTAGCTGGTACATTTACCTCCAATGTGGTAAAGGCGGCTCCTGTACTGTGGGATAAGCAGATCGTGGAACATTCTGCATTTGCACAGGCAGTGGTAGTCAATTCGGGAATCGCCAATGCCTGCACCGGCAAACAGGGGCTGGACTGCTGTGAAGCAGAAGCAAAATGTGCCGGAGAACTGTTGGGCGTGCCCACCGATGCCGTACTGGTTGCATCCACCGGTGTCATCGGTATGCAGATTCCCGTAGACAAGATCACCGCTGGCATCGAGAAACTGGTGGCAGCCAAGGCAGATACTCTGGAGGCTGGCTCCGATGCAGCCCATGCCATTATGACCACCGATACCATTTCCAAAGAGATCGCCATCGAGACACAGATCGGTGGCAAGACTGTGACTCTGGGCGGTATGTGCAAGGGTTCCGGTATGATCCATCCGAATATGTGCACGATGTTAGGTTTTGTAACCACAGATGTGAAAATTTCCAAGGAGATGCTGCAGAAGTGCGTCAGCGCAGATGTAGTGGATTCCTTCAACATGATCTCCGTGGATGGCGATACTTCCACCAATGATACACTGCTGGTGCTGGCCAACGGTATGGCTGGCAACGAGGAGATTACCGCAGAGGGCGAGGATTACGACAACTTCTGCAAGGCACTGCATGAGATCACCACATTCCTGGCAAAGAAAATGGCAGGAGATGGCGAAGGCGCCACAGCACTGTTCGAGACCAAAGTAATAAATGCAGTCAGCAAGGAAGATGCCAGAACTCTGGCAAAATCCGTGATCTGTTCTTCTCTGACCAAGGCAGCTATCTTCGGACATGATGCCAACTGGGGACGTATCCTCTGTGCACTGGGTTATTCCGGAGCCAAATTCGACCCGGAAAATGTGGATCTGTATTTTGAGAGCAAGAGCGGCAAGATTCATATCTTCGGTAATGGTGTGGCATGTGATTACAGCGAGGAAGAGGCCACGAAGATCCTCTCCGATCCGGAAGTTACCGCACTGGTGGATATGCATATGGGTGAGGCAGAAGCTACCGCATGGGGCTGTGATTTAAGCTATGATTATGTGAAGATCAATGCGGACTATCGTTCCTAAAAAAGAACGACCGGAAAGATAAATGACAGGCGGATCACGGTATCTGCGGAAATGAGGATAAAAATGGAAAAAGATATGGAACAGGTAATGAAAAAAGCAGAGGTGCTGATCGAGGCGCTTCCTTACATACAGAAATTCAACCGTAAGATCATCGTGGTAAAATACGGCGGCAGCGCCATGAGCAATGAGGAACTGCAGAAAAACGTCATCAAGGACGTAACGCTGTTGAAACTGGTAGGTTTCAAGCCCATCATCGTTCACGGCGGCGGTAAGGAGATCAGCCGCTGGGTCGGCAAGGTCGGAAAAGAGGCAAAGTTCGTCAACGGTCTGCGTGTCACCGATGAGGAGACCATGGAGATCGCGGAAATGGTACTGAACAAGGTAAATAAGAGCCTTGTGACCATGGTGGAAGAGCTGGGCGTGAAAGCAGTAGGTGTCAGCGGTAAAGACGGCGGCCTGCTTCAGGTAGAGAAAAAATATTCCGACGGTCAGGACATCGGGTATGTGGGTGAGATCACCGGCGTGAATCCGGATATTCTCTTTGACATGCTGGAGAAGGATTACCTGCCCATCATCGCTCCCATTGGACTGGACAAGGATTATCACACCTACAATATCAATGCGGATGATGCGGCCTGCGCTATCGCCAAAGCAGTACATGCGGAGAAACTGGCATTTCTGACGGATATCGAGGGATTGTACAAGGACATCAATGACAAGTCCACATTTATTTCCAGATTGACAGCTTCCGAGGCAGAGGGACTGATCCACGACGGTTACATCGGCGGTGGTATGCTGCCGAAGCTGAACAACTGTACTTCTGCGATCCGCAACGGTGTAAACCGTGTGCATATTCTGGATGGACGTCTGGCACACTGCCTGTTGTTGGAGATCTTCACCAATCAGGGTATCGGAACTGCGATCGTATCCGATGAGGAGGAAAAATAAAATGAGCGACACTATGAAAGAATATATTGCAGAGGCGGAAAAAGACCTGCTGCATACCTATAACCGTTATCAGATCGTTCTGGATAAGGGCGAAGGCGTACATCTGTATGACACCGATGGGAAAAAATATCTGGATTTCGTAGCGGGAATCGCTGTATTTGCCCTGGGCTATCAGAACAAGGCATACAACGATGCGCTGAAAGCACAGATCGACAAGGTGATCCACACCTCCAATTATTATTACAACGTGCCTGCCATCGAGGCGGCTCGTAAGATCAAAAAAGTATCCGGCATGGATCGTGTCTTTTTCACCAATTCCGGTGCGGAAGCAGTGGAAGGTGCCATTAAGGCTGCCAGAAAATATGCGTATCTGAAGGATGGCTGTACCGACCATGAGATCATTGCCATGAATCACTCCTTCCACGGCAGAACCATGGGAGCTTTGTCAGTAACGGGCAACCCCAAGTATCGTGAGGCGTTCCAGCCCATGATCGGACATATCAAATTTGCAGAACTGAATGATTTCCAGAGTGTGCTGGATCAGGTGACAGACAAGACCTGTGCCATCATTATGGAGACTGTACAGGGTGAGGGCGGACTGCGTCCCGCTAATGAAGAATTCTTAAAACAGGTTCGTGATCTGTGCGATGAGCGGGATATCCTGCTGATTCTGGATGAGATCCAGTGCGGCATGGGACGTACCGGTTACATGTATGCATGGCAGCGTTTCGGCGTGAAGCCGGACATCATGACTTCTGCCAAGGCACTGGGCTGCGGTGTACCGGTAGGTGCATTTATGATGACGGAGAAAGTAGCACAGCATTCTCTGACAGCGGGAGATCACGGAACCACCTACGGCGGTAACCCCTTAGCCTGCGCAGCAGTGGAAAAAGTGCTTGATTTATTCGAAGAGGACCATATAATAGAACATGTGAGAGAGGTGGCTCCCTATCTGGAACAGCGTCTGAACGAACTGGCAGACAAGTATGACTGTATCAAAGAACGCCGTGGTGTGGGACTGATGCAGGGACTGGTATTTGACCATCCGGTAGGAGACATTATTAACAGAGCATTGGAGAAGGGATTAATTCTGATCAATGCCGGTGCGGACATTATCCGCTTCGTACCGCCTCTCGTGATTACCCGGGAAAATGTGGACGAAATGATTGCTATTTTGGACACCTGTATCGAATAAGAGGTTTAGGTGAATTTATGTTTTTGAAAAAAAGAATTATCGCTACAGCAGCTGTGATCGCCATGGCTGCTGCAGCTGTTTACGGAAGTACGCAGGAGATGAGTCAGACACAGGAGAGCGGAAGCGGACTGCAGCTGTTTCGAGGAAAGGAGACAATCTATTGCTGGTATTCCGATGAGGCATTGTCCGGTTATATCAATGCGGCAGCAGTATCCTTCGGAGAACAGAACAGTGGAGTTCGTGTGATTCCCGTACTTACTTCTGACAGTGAATATCTGGAAGCTATCAATCAGGAGACCCTGCATTCCGATCAGATACCGGATATCTACCTGTTGAGCAGCGACTCTCTGGAAAAGGCTTATCTGGCAGGACTGGCATCGAAAGTGCCTGACACTGTGGGAATCTGCAATACAGACCATTTTCCCCAGGCGGCTCTGTCTGCGGTAACCTATGATCAGAAGCTGATCGGTTACCCGGTTTATTTTGATACCAGTGCGTTGGTATATAATGAAGATTATCTTCGAACCTGGGCAACCCAGCAGGCGGAGAAGGAACTGGCGGGAAGCAGTGAGAATGATGAACCCATAGGGGAAGGAGAAGAGATCATCGAGGAAGATTCTCTTCCGGAAGACCAGACCACGGAACAGGTGACAGCGGATGAGGCAGCGGTAAATGCACTGGCAGAGCAGTATTTCGCGGAAGCACTTCCCTCCACAGTGGATGATCTGCTGAATATTGCAGATACCTTTGATGCACCGGAAGGTGTGGAAGGTGTCATGAAATGGGATGTGAACAATATTTTCTACAACTACTGGATCGTAGGCAACTACATGATCGTAGGCGGTGATCCCGGGGATGACAGAAATGATATTGATATCAATAATCCGGAGACCATTCAGTGTCTGGAAGTGTACAAGGCACTGAACCAGTTCTTCTTTATTGAATCCGATACGGTGACTTATGATTCTGTGATCCAGGACTTTATCGATGGCAAGACCATGTTCACCATCGGAACCACGGATGTGGTCAAACGGCTGGAAGAGGCAAAAGCGGACGGCAGCCTTGCATTTAATTACGGGATTGCCCGTATGCCGGATGTCAGCGCCGAACTGCAGAGCAGATCTTTGTCTGTTACGGGAGCGGCAGTCATCAACGGCTATTCGGAACACAAGGAACTGGCGGACTGCTTCGCAGCGTATCTGGCAGAAGGATATGCGGACAGCCTGTATGAACGCTCCGGCAAAATGCCGGCAAGTCTTCAGGCGGCAGAGAATGCAGACAACGGTGCGCTTATGATCTTTGCCGATGAGTATGCGGACAGTGTGTCATTGCCGAAGATGCTAGAGACGGGAAATTTCTGGATGCAGTTGGAAGTACTGTTTTCCAAGGTATGGAACGGTGACGACGTGACTACTCTGGTACAGCAGCTGGACGAGACCATAGCCGGACAGGTAGGTGGTACAGAGAACTAAAACCGTTACAATAAAATATGAATGAACGAACCGGTCACAGGATAGACTACTACTAAAAAGAAAAGGTGGTAGAATCCTATGATCGGTTTTTTGATTGCTTTAGTTTCCGGTGCGCTGATGAGCATCCAGGGAGTGTTCAACACCCAGGTGACGAAATCCACCGGCATCTGGACCGCCAGTGCATTTGTGCAGTTTACAGCATTGCTGGTATGTCTGGGGGCATGGCTGTGTACGGAGCGGACTTCATTCTTGAAGATAGCGCAGGTGGAGCCCAGATATATGCTTTTGGGAGGGGCTATCGGAGCCTTTATCACCTACACTGTGATCCGCAGTATGGATGCCCTGGGACCGGCCAAAGCGGTAATGCTTATTGTGGTCGCTCAGCTTGCTGTAGCATATATTATCGAACTGTTCGGATGGTTCGGTGTGGAGAAGCAGCCCTGGGAGTGGCGGAAAGCCATCGGCATGGCCGTGGCGATTGTGGGTATTGTGATTTTCAAGTGGAAATGATCCAGAGCTATCCGCGAAGCGGCAATTTTACGAAGGGGTTCTGAATCGTTACCACAAATGCGAAAACGGCTTGTAAATTCCGTGCGATTCCAGTACAATGAAAGTTAACAGCATAGAGAGGCAATCCCCTGAAATTTTGTGAAGAAATCAGGAAAATGGAAAGGGGACTATGATGTTTTCGATAAGGTTTTTTAAAACAAAATATGCAGGTTTGATCGGAATGTTTTTCAGTCTGGTGATGTTCATGACCGGCTGTCAGAGGAAGGATGAGGCCATTGTGCTGATTCCATCCGGAGAAGATGTGGCGGAATTTCCCTCACTGGAAGCGGTGGAACAGGCAGCGGAGCCTGCAGGCAGCAGCGTGACAGTGCAGGAACCGGCAAAGGCTGAACCGCAGATGATATATGTCTATGTCTGCGGCGCAGTGCGGGATCCCGGAGTCGTGGAAGTGCCGGAGGGCAGCAGAGCGGAGGAAGCCTTGCGACTGGTCGGAGGTATGACAGCGGAGGCGGATCCTTTTTATGTGAATCTGGCAGAAACGGTGACGGATGGTCAGAAGCTGTATTTTCCAACGTTGGAGGAAGCGGAGACTCTGGAAGCCGAGGTAAAAGCGACGGCGGAGGGACTTGTGAATATCAACACGGCATCTGCGGAGGAATTGTGTGCGCTGCCGGGGATCGGAGCTTCCCGGGCGGCAGATATTGTGCGCTACCGGGAGCAAAACGGAGCCTTTCAGACGAAGGAAGACATTATGAAGGTATCCGGGATCAAACAGAACGCGTATGACAAATTGTGTGATAAGATCACGGTACAATGAGGGCTTATGCCGGGAACGTGAAGAGAAAAGTAAGGGATAGAGAGGTTAAGGAAAGATGGCAGGCAAGAAAGTGCTGGTAGTGGATGATGAGAAGCTGATCGTGAAGGGAATCCGTTTCAGTCTGGAACAGGACAACATGGAAGTGGATTGTGCTTATGACGGTGAGGAAGCATTGCAGATGGCGCATAACAAGGAATATGACATCATATTACTGGACGTCATGCTGCCGAAGCTGACCGGCTTTGAGGTCTGCCAGCAGATCCGCGAATTTTCCAATGTACCGGTGATCATGTTGACCGCCAAGGGTGATGACATGGATAAGATCCTGGGACTGGAATACGGCGCGGACGATTACATAACCAAGCCTTTTAACATTCTGGAAGTGAAAGCCCGGATCAAAGCTATCTTCCGCAGAATGGAGCCGAAAAAAGGAACCACAGAGAACACCGGTATTCTGGAAAGCGGCGATATGAAGCTGGATCGTGACGGCAGAAGAGCCTACATCCAGGGCAGGGAGATCGGACTGACGGCCAAGGAGTTCGAAGTGCTGGAACTTCTGATGCTGAATCCCGACAAGGTATACAGCAGGGAGAATTTGTTGAAGCTGGTATGGGGTACGGATTATCCCGGTGATGTGCGTACAGTGGATGTACATATCCGGAGACTGCGTGAGAAGATCGAGTCCAATCCCAGCGAGCCCAGATACGTGCATACCAAATGGGGTGTCGGGTACTACTTTAATAATAAGTGAGACTATGAGAACCGGCAAAGATAAGAGGAAATGATTCGCCATGCTTGCATGTAAGAATCAATTTCTCTTATCTTTGAAGGTGGCTCGAATAGAGCCACCGCCACGCAAATGAACAAAAGTAGCTGCGAAGCAGCGGAGAGCACGATTTATCGTGCGGTTTTGTGAATGGCGTGGAGAGGTTCGGAACTGAGGTTTTTATACTGTGAAAAAATGGAATAAAGAACGTTTTGCAACTATATGGGAAAAGCTGGAGAGCATGATCGCACTTCGAAGTCTGCGGGCGAGGATCTTCCTGCTGACGCTGGTGATCGGCCTGGTGCCTTGTATTGCCATGCGCCACGGTATCGTGAGCAATTACGAGGATCTGGCGGTGGAACAGCGGACCACAGTGGTACAGAACCAGTTGATGATCCTGGCCAATCATCTGATCAGCAACAATTATTTAAGCAGCCATGGTGTCAGAGAGGACACCGGCAATTCCAGAGAAGTCATCAATGCGGAACTGGAGATGCTGTCCAATCTGTATGAAGGCCGCGTTATGATCATCAACAAGAATTTCAAGGTGGAAAAAGATACCTACGGCATCAGTGAAGGAAAGACCATCATTTCCGAGGAGGTCATCAAATGTTTTCAGGGGGAAAACATTTCCCATTATGACCCGGAGCACGGTTACATAGAAATGACCACTCCCATCATGGATACCACGGCAAACACTACGGACGAAAACGGAAAAAGGAATCCGGATGCCATCCGGGGCGTTATGCTGACCAGCATTTCCAATGACAGTATCGTAAATGCCAAGGAAGTGCTGAATCGTAAGGCGTACATTCTGGAAGTGATCATGATGGTGGCAATCCTGGCACTGGCTATCATACTGTCCAGAGCTTTGACGAGACCTTTCAACAGAGTCACACAGGCCATCAATGCGGTAAAGGAAGGCTTCAGTGATGAGACGATCTCTGTGCCAGATTATGTGGAGACCGTACATATCGTAGATGCGTTCAACCAGCTGTTGAAGCGGATGAAGGCATTGGACGATTCCCGACAGGAATTTGTGGCAAATGTGTCCCACGAGTTGAAAACACCCATGACATCCATCAAGGTATTGTCGGATTCCCTGCTAGCACAGGAAAATGTACCGGCGGAGCTGTATCGAGAATTCATGGAAGACATTGCTTCCGAGATTGACAGAGAGAACCAGATCATTACGGATCTGCTGGCACTGGTAAAAATGGATAAAAAGGTACAGGATCTGAATATTGTATCGTTGAACATCAATGATCTGACGGAACTGATCTTAAAGAGACTGCGGCCCATCGCCCGGAAGAAGGATGTGGAAGTAGTATTTGAAAGCGTCCGTCCTGTGGTGGCAGAGGTGGATGAAGTCAAGATGACCCTGATCATGACGAATCTGGTGGAGAATGCCATCAAATACAATAAGGATCATGGCTGGGTGAAGGTGATACTGGATGCGGATCATCAGTATTTTACCTTTGAAGTCAGTGATTCCGGAATCGGTATCCCGGAGGAGGCTCTGGCACATATCTGCGAGAGATTCTATCGTGTGGACAAGTCTCATTCCAGAGAGATCGGCGGAACGGGACTGGGACTGGCGATCACCAAGAGCGCCGTCCTGATGCACAAGGGATCCCTTACGGTGACGAGTACCGAGGGGCAGGGCTCCTGTTTCCTGGTGAAGATCCCGCTGACATATATCGCCTCTTAGACGGAGCTGTTGTAAGAAAGATTGTGTAGTTATGAAGAGAGTTAAAAAATATGTTTTGACCGGTATGCTTCTGATGTTGCTGGCAGTCCTGACCGGCTGTGGCACGAGAGAGCCGGAGACCGGCAAAAAGATATCGGTGTATTATGTAAATACCGCAGAGACGAAGGTTGAGGTTCATGACCAGTATCTGAACACCAAGACACCGGAGGAACAGTTGGAAGAGACCATGACATTTCTCTCCACCACCCCGGAAAAGCTGGAATATAAGGCGCCTTTTGACATGGGATTTCAGGTTCTGGATTATGAAGTGGAAGACGGAAAACTTGTGATCAATGTGGATAAGGCATATTCCGAACTTTCGGTCACCACAGAAGTACTGGTGCGGGCGGCCGTTGTAAGGACACTGACGCAGCTGTCCAATGTGAAATATGTGACGATTACCGTGGAAGGCAGTCAGTTATATGACAATGCAGGGGAATTGGTAGGCTGGATGAATGCCGAGCAGTTCATCAATAATGACGGTAACGAGATCAACACCTATGAACTGGTGAAGGTAAAGCTGTATTTTGCCAATGCAGACGGTGATAAGCTGATCGCGGCCTACAGAGAAAAGCATTATTCCACCAATACTCCGTTGGAGCGATTTGTGGTGGAGGAACTGATCGCGGGACCCAGCGGACAGATTGAGGGTCTGTACCCGGTGATCAATCCGGAGACCAAGATCATCAATATCCTGACCAAAGATGGCATCTGCTATGTGAATCTGGATTCCAGCTTCCTGACCGTGGTGAACAATGTTTCCACGGAGGTAGCAGTTTACTCCATCGTGAATTCCCTGGTGGAACTGGATAATATCAATAAAGTACAGATCCTGGTCAACGGCGAAGTGCCATCTACCTTCAGCAATTCCACTTTTGAACGGAATCTGGATTATGTAACGACTTTGGAACAGTAAATTTTGAATTTATGCGGGACAGGACTGTTTTTGCGTTGGACTGTCGGAACAGTCCTGACTGTGGGCAGGCGGGATTGCCTGCGGAAGGGAGCTTAATGAGACGACCGCTTTTTATGGCGTGTCTGTGTCTCGTGATAGTGCTCACCATAGGAAGAATACTGACGGGGGCAGACACCGGGGATGCCGGCGTACTGCCGCCTGACGGAAGTCCGGTGAGGATCACGGGACGGATAGACACAAGAACTTCTGAAACGATTATTCTGAAATCAATTTCTATTATTCAAAACGATCTAAAATATTCCTATTCTGGAAAATTACAATGTGAGTTGACAAACACACAGGAGGTACAGAGCCTGAGACTGGGCCAGCATATTGTTCTGGAAGGTGTTTTTTCACACTTCGATGCTGCGACCAATCACGGGGAATTTGACATGCGGGCCTATTCTGCGGGAAAGGGCATCGGTGGCAGAGTGCGGAAAGCACAGATTCTGGTAGCGGAGGAGGACTATAGCTTTTTGAGAGAAAAGTTGTTTGCCTTTCGAAGGAGATTACACGACAGACTGGCAAAGGTATTCCCGGAGAAAGAGGCTTCCGTTATGCAGACATTACTGCTGGGGGAGAAGGAAGAACTGGATGCGGAGGTAAAGGCACTGTACCAGAGGAATGGGATCGCCCATATCTTAAGCATTTCAGGGCTGCATATTACTTTGCTGGGGATGGGATGCTACCGGCTGATTAAGAGACTGGGGGCTCCGGTCAGAGTGGCAGCAGCGGGAGGTGCCATGACACTGCTTCTGTACGGTATGATGGTGGGCATGAGTGTATCCGCCAGCCGTGCCATAGGAATGTATCTGCTGCAGATGTTGGGGATATTCGTGGGAAGGACTTACGATATGCTGACAGGTGTGGGGCTGTTGGCGGCATTGCTGGTGTTGCAGCAATCGGAGCGGCTTGGGGATGTGAGCTTTTTGATGTCTTTTGGGGCGGTGCTGGGGATCTGCTTGTTGACACCGGTGTTTGCCGGGGATGGTAGGGAAGATAATGCCGGTGTGGAAACGGCCAGTAGTGTGGTGGCAGGGCTTGAAGAGAAAAAGAGGGCCGACGGGAAGCGCGGACTTGGTGAGGCATTAGGCTTTGCAGAGAAAAAGAGGACTGATGGGAAGAGCGGATTTGGTGAGAGGTCTGACTTTGACACGGAACAGAGGAGACTGGGAAACGGGGGGAACGGTTTTAGAGTACCGGCATGGCTTCTGACCGTGACAGATATTCTGGGTGATTCCGCTTACGAGAGGAACAAGTACCGGGAAGGCTGGCGGAAGGTGGTGTATGAAAGGCTTTGGCGCATGGTGTCAGCACTTAAAAGAGGTTTTGCCGCCAGTGCCGGAGTTATTCTTTTTACGCTGCCCATACAGCTCTGGTTCTTTTATGAGATCCCTGTCTACTCGGTATTATTGAACCTGCTGGTGTTGCCCTTTATGAGTGTGGTGATGGCAGGGGGAATCCTGTCATTGATCCCTGGACTGGGAATTGCAGGGACGGTGGATTGTCTGATCCTGTGGTGGTATGAATGGATCTGCGAACGGTTCGGAGAACTGCCGGGAGCGGTATGGTGCGTGGGCCGCCCGGCAAAGTGGCAGATGATCGTTTATTATAGTGGGCTATTTGTGTTGATCATTGGCAGGAATTATGCGGAAAAATGGAAGCGGCAAAGACTTTATGCAGCTTATGTGGCGGAAAATAATCATGGAGACGGACACCGCGCTGAAAGAGAAAGGCAGTGTCGGGAAACATGCGGAGTGGATGATAGCGGTAGGGGTAGAAAAAGAGAGAGTAACAGAAAAAAGATGCAGTATTCTGACAGGTACTCTGAAATATGTCCCACCAGATGGCGGCATGTTTTAGCAAATTTTTGGTATACATGGCAGGGAGTGATGACATATAGGAACGGAGTTATGTGCCGAATTGTAGCCGCAATGATTTTAGTATTAATAGTTGGTTTACTGACTGGCAATTTTGATCGGGGAAGCCGTGTGACTTTTCTGGACGTGGGACAGGGAGACGGTATCGTGGTGGAGACCGGGCAGGGGGCATATCTTTTTGACTGCGGCAGTACCAGTCGGAGGAAAATCGGTGAATATGTGTTGAAGCCTTATCTCAAGAGCCGGGGAATCCAGTCTCTACGCGGTGTGTTTGTATCGCACCCAGATGAAGACCATATGAATGGCATATTGGAACTGCTGGAGAACGGTGGAGAATGGGGAATTACCGTGGAGCAGATGTTTCTGCCTGCGATTACGGAAGCGGAGCGCAGGGAGGCTTTTGAAAAATTGCTTGTTGCCGCGGAATATGCCGGAGTACCGGTAAGTTACATAAAATGTGGCGATGAGATCAGGGATAGTCGACTCTGGCTGCGGTGTCTGCACCCGGAGGAGAATACGACTCTTGCGGATGCCAATGCCTATTCGGAATGCTTCTACGTAGAGGTATTTGCGAAAGCAGTGAAGTGGGGCGCGGCAGAGGGGATGGAAGCAAGTGGAGAGGGCGGAAGAGCTGCTAGCGAAGTTTACGGTGAGAACGGCAGCTTTGCTGCCGGAGTTACTGGTGAGAGAACCGGTCATGGCGATACCGGTGAAAGGAAAAACTTCGGCGTGGGTGCCGGGAAGCTAAGCATTCTCCTGACAGGGGATGTGGAAGGCGAAGGGGAGCAGCAGCTGACACAGGAATTGCAGACGTTGAAGACGTTACAGGAAGCGAAGACGTTACGGGTAGCGCAGGAATCACAGGCTTTGCAGAATGCGCAGAAATTGCAGGAATCGCAGGAACCGCGAGAACAGCAGGAGTTGTGGGAATCACGGAGACAAGGTGGCTTCAAGGTAGACATCCTGAAGGTAGCGCATCACGGCTCAGGCTATTCCACCAGTTCTGAGTTCCTTGCCGCCGCCGGCCCCGCTGCCGCCATTATCTCCTGTGGTCGTAACAATTCCTACGGCCATCCCCATGCCGCGACGCTACAGCGCCTGGAAGATGCTAAGGTTCCCTGGTACCTCACCACTGACTATGGAGCCCTGACAGTAACCGTCGACAGTCACGGAAACCGGTTGCAAGGGTATCTGAGAAGAAAATAAGCCGTTGGGGTTCTAGGTAGTTGGGGCGTGAGAGGAAGAAAAGTAAGAATAAGCCCCGGGGAAGTCAAGAAGCTGGGCGTAGGAAAAAGAAAAGTAGAAATAAGCCCCGGAGAAGTCAAGAAGCCGGGGCGTGAGAGGAAGAAAAGTAAGAACAAGCCCCGGAGAAGTCAAGAAGCCGGGGCGTAGGAAAAAGAAAAGTAGAAATAAGCCCCGGGGAAGTCAAGAAGCCGGGGCGTAGGAGGAAGAAAAGTAAGAATAAGCCCCGGGGAAGTCAGGAAGCCGGGGCGTGAGAGGAAGAAAAGTAAGAATAAGCCCCGGAGAAGTCAAGAAGCCGGGGCGTAGGAGAAAGAAAAGTAAGAATAAGCCCCGGGGAAGTCAAGAAGCCGGGGCGTAGGAGAAAGAAAAGTAAGAATAAGCCCCGGAGAAGTCAAGAAGCCGGGGCGTGAGAGGAAGAAAAGTAAGAATAAGCCCTGGGGAAGTCAAGAAGCCGGGGCGTGAGAGGAAGAAAAGTAAGAATAAGCCCCGGAGAAGTCAAGAAGCCGGGGCGTAGGAGAAAGAAAAGTAAGAATAAGCCCCGGGGAAGTCAAGAAGCCGGGGCGTAGGAGAAAGAAAAGTAAGAATAAGCCCCGGGGAAGTCAAGAAGCCGGGGCGTAGGAGAAAGAAAAGTAAGAATAAGCCCCGGAGAAGTCAAGAAGCCGGGGCGTAGGAGAAAGAAAAGTAAGAATAAGCCCCGGGGAAGTCAAGAAGCCGGGGCGTGAGAGAAAGAAAAGTAGAAATAAGCCCCAAGGAAATCAAGAAGCCGGGGCGTAGGAGAAAGAAAAGTAAGAATAAGCCCCGGAGAAGTCAAGAAGCCAGTGTGCAGAAGGAGGAAAAGTGAAAACTACACGCGAAAATATAAAAAACAGAATAGAAGAAATTAATAAGGAATTAGAAAAGATAACAAAATTGGACAAAAAATTTCCGCAAGGAGAATTGCAATGCTTCAAAAATGAAAACCGCTACAAATGGAAAGTAAAAGAGGAAAATGGAATACGCTATCTTCCGAAAACCGAAAGAAATCAGGCAGAAATACTGGCATTGAAGAAATACTATGAGTATAGAAAAAAGGAATTGGAGAGTGAAGCAGCGGGATGGGAAGCCTACTTGAAGAAGACAGACAAGATTAAAATAAACTCCGAACATCTATTAAATCATCCGGAATATGGAAAATTGCTGGCTAAGAATTTCAGACCATTGGATAAGGAACTAGAGCGGTGGCAGGAGGAACCCTATGAAAAATGTACAAAGCATCCGGAAAATTTATTGGTACAAGGAACGCATGGGAAGATGTTGCGGTCTAAATCAGAAGCAATTATTGACAGAGCACTATATCAAAACAAAATACCATTCCACTATGAAGAAAAACTGATTTTGGATGGAATAATGTTATATCCGGACTTCGTGATGCGACATCCCTTTACGGGACAATATTTCTATTGGGAGCACTTTGGGATGATGGATAATCCGGATTATTGCAATCATGCTTGTGACAAAATAAAGCTATATTGCCGACATGGTATCATTCCTTCGGTAAATCTGATTCTCACCTATGAAACAAAGCAGTGTCCTCTGAATGCAGACAAAGTAGAAATGATCTTGCAGGAATATTTTGGTTGTAGCAAATGGGATGCCGTGGTAGGATAAAACATATCAGTAATAGTAAAATAAGGGGGATATGCAAAATGAAGCACCTGATCATTGTAAAATTTAAAGAGAATATATGGAACCGGGAGGATGCGGCGAGCAGGGAGATGCTTGCGGACATCAAGAAGATCTTCAATCGGACGAAGCAGATAGAAGGCGTTCATACGGTGAACATTTATGAAAATGTGACGCCGAGACCGAACCGTCATGACCTGATGATCGAAATGGAGATGGATCCGGAGGCGCTGCCTGTGTACGATGCTTCTGCGACCCATCAGGAATGGAAGGCAAGGTACGGGAAGTATATTCAGACTAAGACCATTTTTGATTACGAATAAAAGTATATAATTTTATGAAATGGTGAAAACCAGAATAAAAGAAAATCAGCATGAAAGAATACCAACATCTGATCGGCAGGATAATCATTGTGGCAGCTATTGTGATTGCGGAAGATTGACCGCACATGCGCTGGAGCAGCTGGATGGAAGTATTGGTGCAGGTTTTAATACGATTGCAAGTCAGATCTATTAACAGATGACAGAAGGGCTGGAGGCAGCTATGGAAGAATTTGATATCAGAGAAGCTACGCCGGAAGATGCGGAGAAGATCATCGCATATTTAGCGCAGGTAGGTGGAGAGACAGATTATCTGTCCTTTGGAAAAGAAGGGCTTCCTATTTCGACAGAAGAGGAAGAGAAATTTATACAGAATATAAATAAGGAGGAACATTCCGTTCTCTATGTAGTATGGAAAAATGGAGAGATTATCGGAGATGCCAGTCTAAGCGGATTTTCCAGAAGGATGAGCCACCGCGCCGAATTCGGAATCTCTGTGGTCAAGTCGGAATGGGGGCAGGGAATTGGCAGTGCTCTATTGCAAAAGATTATTGATTATGCAAAAGAACATACGATAGAACTGATCAATCTGGAAGTTAGAAGCGATAATATACGAGCTATTCATGTCTATGAGAAATATGGCTTCCGGAAAATCGGGACCTCGCCGGCGTATTTTAAGATCGACGGGGAATACTACGATTTTGATCTGATGGTATTAGATCTTAGATAGGAAAGCTACAAAGAAACACAAAGGAGCCATAACACCATGGAATTTTTTGACATCGTAGATGAAAAAGGCATTCCCACAGGGGAGAGCATAGAACGCACACAGGCACATAAAAAGGGTATCCGTCACAGAACTGCCCATATCTGGATCATAAGAGAACAGGATGGGAAGGCACAGTTGTTATTGCAGAAACGCTCTGCAGAAAAAGACAGCTTTCCGGGGAGGTTCGATACTTCTTCCGCCGGACATATTCAGGCGGGGGACGAGCCGGAGGAATCTGCAATACGGGAACTTTACGAAGAACTGGGAATCCAGGCATCTAAAGAGGAGCTGCAATTCGCCGGATGCTTTGATATTCAATACGAAAAGGAATTTCATGGAAAAATGTTTCGGGACAACGAGGTTGCATTCGTCTATATGTACACTAAGCCGGTAGATGTTGCGAAGCTTATCCTGCAAAAAGAGGAAGTGGAGAGTGTGGAGTGGTTCGATATGGAGGAACTGGATGCCGCATTGCAGCCGCCTAGAGATCAGCGATTCTGCGTTCCCATGGAGGGATTCCAAATCGCGAAACAATGGCTGGAGAGCAGAAAATAAAGGCTGATCACTTCGCATAGATAGTAGAGCCAGAGAAGGAGATCGCTGAGACGCTGATGGAGGCAGAAGAATTCCGACAGGCAGAGAGAAGATAGGTATGCGCAGGTGTACCTGGCAACAGATAAGTAAAGCATATAAGTGGACAATAAAAAAGAACTGTCTTCCTGGGAAGCCAGTTCTTTTTATTGTCAATATAGCTTAATATCTGATGAAATTACTTCACAGTCACGGAAGTGATGTGAGGGTTCACACCTTCGTACCAGTACAGGAAACCTTCCATATCGATGGTGTCACCGATCTTTAAGTTCTTTACAGCGTTGTAAACATCGGTGGTGTTGTCGCACAGATAAGACTCAACGGTGAAGGTATAGGTCTGACCATTCAGAGAAACGTTGAAGTACAGGTCGTTACCGTCTTCACCGGAACCATCGTAGTTGTACAGGAAAGCAACATCATTGCCGGTGGCATCCTGGCTGGCTTCTACAGTCATACCCTTGAAAGCTACGAACTGGTTCTGATAGTTGATCAGATCATCAGTACCTAACAGATCGGTCACATCGGTAACGGGAGCGATGTAGCTGCCCTCTTCGATCTCGAAGGTAGCACCTTCAGCAATCTCTACTTCACCGGACCACTCGGTCTTATAACCGGTTACTTTGATCTTGGTACCGGGTACCAGCTTAGCATAATCCTCTTCGGAACATACGGAATTGTAGATGAAGTAAGCACCATCCTGATCCTGGGTGTACAGGGTAGCCTTATCTTCCCACCAGGACTGTTTAGCCTGAACATAAGCCTCGATCACAACTTCGGAATCGAGATCAGCAGCCATGTACTCTTCGTAGGTCATAACACCCTCGGACTTCTCATCAGCAACAGCTTCAGCAGCCTCGGTAGAAGCTTCCGTAGCAGCGGCTTCGGTAGTAGCGGCTTCGGTAGTAGCAGCCTCGGTGGTGGCAGCAGCGGTAGATTCAGCAGCAACGTCTGCATTGCTGTTTCCACATGCAGCGAGAGACAGAACCAGAGCCATAGCCATGGTTAATGCAAGTGTCTTCTTTTTCATAATAATCCTCCATTCCTGCGCTTGTGGCGCATATGGGTCTGTGCAGATACACAGACATCTCCTCAATTTATCCGGCGCATTCAGACACCGAACAGTTCCATTATACCTGAAACGTAAGATAAATCAAGGCTTTTTGCAAAAAGAGCCCCATGCGCAGGATAATACCACCAGATATTATCTTACGAATGGGGCTGAAAAATTACTTCTTTCTGTTTTTTAAATATTCCCGCCCTACATACAGGAGGATCAGAACCCAGGTGACTGCAAGTGTGCTTAACAGGATCACGGAAGCCCGGGGCATGGCACCCAGTTCCTTTTTGCCGAAGGAGGCATCACTTCCCTGACCGAGACGGTACAGGCTTTCTACATCGCTGTAAAGCTTTTGTATGTAGGTATCATCCACAGTCTCTTTTCTGCGGGTGGACTTCACCACGTTTTCAATCAACTGTCCGGAGGCATCACGTAAGGATGCGGAACCGTTAAATACCGGTGTAACGAAGGTGTTGTCTACGTTGTCAAGCAACAGTTTGGAAGCCTCAATTTTCACCGCATAATGCGTACTGTTATCCGCACCGCATTCGGACAGATAATCCTGATACTCTGCGGAGTTCTGTGCCTTAGAGGTTACAGGTACATAGCCTTCTGTCTCGGAATAAGCAATCTGCACATCGTTGGTGAGCAGATACTGGGCAAACAGCCAGGATGCCAGTACTTCCTGGGAGTCTGATTTATTGAAGACGCAGACGGAAGGACCCTGGGAGATCATTTCGGGATGTTCCGGGTCAAACTGGGGAATCATCCGCACGGCGGTCTCAAACTGCACCAGAGAATCCTCGCTGATATCCGACAGCGGAGCGTCCGTACCCATCCAGGTGGCTCCGGCGGTGGAATCAATGGCGAAAATACATTGCCCGGCATTCAGGAAGTTCGCAGGATAACCGGAGATCTTGAAGGTGGAAAAAGCACCACTTTTTACATGTCCGGCAATACCATACAGGAGATCCGTGGTAGTATCGTTGAAAAGTTCAATGCTGCCGTCAGCCGTGGAATATCCTGCGTTCTTTTGCTTTAACATCTGGATCATCATATTGTCGGTGGACTTGTAGATAAACGGGATCAGTACATTCTGCCCATTGACTACATAGGTGCCGTCCGCATTTTGTGCGGTGGCAGCCTCGGAGACTTCCCAGATGAAGTCCCAGGTCAGTACATCCGGCAGAGTATATCCAAGATTTTCCACGTAGGTCTTATTCACGTAGCAGGCCTCGGTGGAACGCATGTAAGGAACGGCATAGTAATGACCGTCGATGGAGCATTCATTCAAAAACTGAGGAATGACTTCTTCTCTGGCAGGACCGTCATAGGCAAGCTCCGTGCCGCCCAGACCGTATTTTTCATCGGCAAACAGGTCATCCAGAGGAACTACGGTATTCTGCCCGGTGAGGTAGGTGGCAATGTGATCCGGGTAGGTGATGCAGACATTGGGTGTCGTATTGGTGGAAATATTGGTAATGACATCGTTGTAAATTTTGCCGTAATCCGTGTATAGATTCAGGTTCACCGTGATATTGGGATACAGGGCTTCAAAATCCGCAATGGCTTTCTTGTAGATTTCCGTCTGGGTTTTGTTGGTATCATTTTTCGCCCAGAAGGTGATCTCATAGTTCCTGGAAGTATCGAATTCCTCAGGAACAGTGAATTCCGGCAGGCCTTTCGAACCATGGCAGCCGGTCAGGGACAGAGACAGAGTGCCCACGGCACATAATAATGCCAGTTTTTTGCTGAATCGACTCATCCTTTGGTACCTCCTCTGGCAACGCCTGCCATGACTTTTTTACGGAATACGAGGAACAACACCACCAGAGGAACGGAAATCACGACCACCGCAGCCATCATGGCGGGGATGTTCTCTCTGCCGAAACCATTCTCACGGATCTCCTGGATACCGTTGGACACCAGATAGTAATCCGGATCATCGGTGATCAGTCTGGGCCACACATAGGAGTTCCAGCATTCAATAACCTTCAGGATCACGATGGTGATCAGCGTGGGCTTGCAGATGGGCACCATGACCTTGCGCAGATATCGCAGATCAGAAGTACCGTCCACCTTGGCGGCATAATACAGCTCGTCCGGAATCTGTGCGAAATTCTCCCGCAGCAGATAGATATAAAATACGCTGGTCACGGAAGGCAGGATCAGGCCGGTGAAGGTATTACGCAGATCCAGGTTCGTGATAGTGGTGAAATTCGTAATGACCACCAGCTCGTTCGGAATCATCATCAGGGATAAAAATAACGTAAAGATCAGATCTTTTCCGGCAAAGTTCAACCTTGCAAACGCGAAGGCCGCCAGAGTGATGACCACCAGCATAATGGCAGTGGTGACCACAGTGAAAAACAAAGTGTTCCACAGGTATCTTCCCAGAGAAACAGTGGTAAAAGCGTCCACGTAGTTCTGCAGAGTGGGAGACAGGGTGAAAAACTTCGGAATATATTCCGCATTATAGGAGCCGTAGCTTTTTACGGAGGTCAGTACCATCCAGTAAAAGGGGAACAGTACGATCAGCGCCCACAGACACAGAAAAAAGTAGATGACCCCATTGCGGATATTGCCGTGAATCCGGGTGCGTTTCTCGATTCTTTCATAATCAGATGTAATATCAGACATCACAAAGACCTCCTTTCCTATACATAGTGGACATGCTTTTTGCTGACCAGCAGATTGATGCAGGTGATGGTCAGGACGATGGCAAACAGCAGGATCGCCGCAGCGGAAGCATAGGAAGGATATCCGCCACTGTCGCCGTAGAGCATGTCGTAGACGTAGCCGACGATAGTATTCATCTCTGCGGCATTTAAGTTCGTGCCGAAGAGTGCCACGGCATCACTGTAGGCTTTGAATGCGCCGATAAAGCCGGTGATGATCAGGTAGAATACCATGGGGGAGATCATGGGCAGTGTGATCTTGGTGAACATCCGGAAACGGGAAGTGCCGTCCACTTTTGCTGCATTGTAGTACATGGGGTTCACACTGGCGAGAGCACTGGTCAGGATCAGGATCTTAAAGGGCATAACGATCCAGATGGTGTAAAAGCACAGCACGAACATTTTTGCCCAGTAGGGTCCGTCGATGAAATCCACGGAGCTGCCGCCGAAAAACTGGATCAGTAGATTGATCAGACCGTCGGAGTAAGGAGTTTTTTTGAAAAGAATCATGAAGACCAGACCGACCGCCAGAGTATTGGTCACATAGGGCAGGAAAAATATGGTCTGGAACAGATCCCGCAGCGGTTTGATGGAGCTTAAGGCGGCAGAGATCAAAAGCGCCAGTCCGGTGGAGACCGGAACGGTGATGATGACCAGAATAAAGGTATTTTTCAATGCCTGTAAAAAGTACGGATCGTGGAGCACATAGGAGTAATTGTACATGCCTATGCCGTAAAAGGTCTGGGATGCAGAATTGTAACCCTCTTCAAAGGAGTACACGAATACGTCGATAAGAGGATAGATCATAAAAGCACCCAGAAACAGGAATGCCGGCAATAGATAGAGCCAGGCTTTCATATTTTGTTTTTCCATAAGAGACCTCAATTCTTTCTGCAGACCATGAATTGCGCCGGACTGCAAAATCGGATAAAATATTAGAAACGGATGCGTTCTTCGGTGTCGGTGCAAAAGAGAAATACTTTTGCGGGCTTTAAGGCGAAATGCACTTTTCCGGTGGGAAGAGATTTCCCTTCGTCCGCATCAATGATGGAACGGATGGTAACGTTCTGGGACTTCTCATGGGTGGAAACAATGCTCACATCCCGGCCCATGACCTCCAGACGCACCAGATCGCAGGAGAGCGGTCCGTCCTCTTTTAAGACGAAGCCTTCCGGGCGGATGCCGACATGCACGGGCTGATCCGATACTCCGGGAGTGGACAGGACAGCCTCGGAGCCAATGTATAACTGCTCATTTTTTACCTCACCGGAAAATACATTGATGGGAGGCGTGCCGAGGAACTTTGCAACGAACAGATTCACGGGATCATCGTATACGTTCTGGGGCTTGCCGATCTGCTGTACGATACCGTCCTTCATCACGACGATCATATCGGAGATGCTCATGGCTTCGTCCTGATCGTGGGTAACGAAGATGGTGGTGATCTGCGTCTCCTGCTGGATCCGGCGGATCTCTTCTCTGGTCTGGAGACGGAGTCTGGCATCCAGATTTGAGAGGGGCTCGTCCAAAAGAAGAACGCGAGGCAGCTTGACTAAGGCTCTGGCGATGGCAACACGCTGCTGCTGACCGCCGGAGAGCTCATTGGGTTTGCGCTCTAACAGGTGATCGATCTGTACCAGCTTTGCCGCTTCCAGCACGCGCTTACTCATCTCTTCTTTGGAAAGCTTGTCAGCACCCTTCAGATTCTCCAGGGGGAACTGAATGTTTTTTTCCACAGTGAGGTGGGGGTAGAGGGCATAGTTCTGGAACACCATGCCGACACCGCGGTTCTCGGGCGGAAGTCCGGTGACATCATCTTCGCCGAAAAAGATCTTGCCCTCGGTGGGTTTCAGCAGACCGCAGATCAGATTCAGGGCAGTACTTTTGCCACAGCCGGAGGGACCTAAGAGTCCGATCAGCTTGCCGTCGGGGATCTCGAAGTCGAAGTCATTCACGGCAATGACATCCTCGCGGTTCTTCCTGCCGCGGACAGGACCGCGGGCGGGGAATTTCTTGGTCAGATGCTGTAATACGATTTTCATGTGTATATTTCCTTTCTTAATTAATGAATCTAAATCCCATAGGAGTCCTTCAAATCGCTGGATATATGATCCAGGTCGGGGTATACGAAGCTCTCGGAGATGCCGAATACCCGCAGGCTTTCAATAAAGTATTGTTTCCGTCCGGAGGGGATAATGATCTTATACAGCATATTTTCATCGCAGATATCTTCCAGACGTTCCAGAGAGTTATGTACGGTGAAGTTGGAGTATTGGGAGTACATGCGGAGGTTATTCTCTGTGGAGCTGCAAGCCAGGATCTTGTTTTTCAATTCCGGATTGTGGTGGTTGTGTTTGAAGGCGGGCAGCAGCATTTCCTGTGTAGTGTCTGCATCAATGGGATAGATGCAGTTGCCGAATCCTTCCTTCTCGTTCAACAGCCCCGGTGTCAGTACCCAGACACAGGCATCGGTGTCCGGAGTCTCCCGGTAAGTCTCCGTGGCGAAAAATACGGCGATCAGTGGAGACTGGGTCCAGTCTAACATTCTCGTGGGCAGACCGTAGTGCTGCATCAGGGAGACCCAACCGGCGTAATTATGTTTGTCGGGAGGATTGTCCAGGATCTGTCTCGCCCGGATATAGAAATCATTGGCAATATAGCGTTCGGAGTCCAGTCTTTTCTGGCTTCGTTGGATGGAAGGGATCAGAGTCAGATCCGCATTCTCTTCCCCGCGGAACCAGAGGCGGACGCCGTGCTTTTGGCGTAACGTACTGACGAACTGCAGGAGTTCATCGATGGTGCTTACTTTTTGTGTTAACATGATAGACCTCGTTCTTATTTTATCCTAGTTGGATGCCTGCGGATTGTTTTGTGCTATTCGCATATCGGGGCATCAAGCTACTTTATTATAGATGGTTTTTCTCAGTTGTACAAGTATCCATTCTGTGGTATGGTAAAAGAAAGAATACGGAAAACGTTTTTATAATAAAAATAAAGCACACAGGAAGGAGTACACTATGGCAAAATGGCTTGATAATGCAATCTTTTATGAAATTTATCCCCAGTCTTTTCTGGATACCAATGGTGACGGTATCGGTGATTTTCAGGGTATCATAGAAAAACTGGATTATATTAAGGAACTGGGATGTAATGCGATCTGGATGAATCCCTGTTTTGCATCCCCCTTCGGAGACGCAGGCTATGATGTGGCGGACTACTATCAGGCAGCTCCCAGATACGGCACCAATGCGGACCTGAAGCGCCTGTTTAACGAAGTACACAAGCGGAATATGCATATCCTGTTAGACCTGGTGCCGGGACATACATCTGTGGCACATCCCTGGTTTAAGGAGTCCTGTAAGGCAGATCGTAATGAATTTACTGATCGTTATATCTGGACCGACAGCACCTGGGGACAGTTGGAGAATATGGGAAGTCTGTGCGGTATCTCCGAGAGAGAGGGCTCAGTGATCGTGAACTTTTTCGCACACCAGCCGGCACTCAATTACGGATTTTATAAAAAGACACAGGACTGGCAGCAGGATCCCGATGATCCGGGTCCTAAGGCGACGCTTGCAGAGATGGAAAATGTCATGCGGTTCTGGATCGGCATGGGCTGTGACGGTTTCCGTGTGGATATGGCAGGTTCTCTGGTGAAAAACGATGAGGACGGCAAGGGAAACATTGCTCTGTGGAGAAAGGTAAGAGCGTTCCTGGATGCAGAGTTCCCCGAGGCAGTGTTGGTATCCGAGTGGGGAGAACCGGACAAGTCCCTGCAGGGCGGCTTCCATATGGACTTTTTACTTCATTTTGGACCGTCTCATTATAACGATCTGTTCCGCTGCGAGGAGCCTTTCTTCTCCGGAAGAGGTAAAGGCGATGTGGCAGCCTTCGTGGAGAAATATAAGGAAAATTATGAAAAGGCACAGCGCAAGGGTCTGATCTGTATTCCCTCTGGCAACCATGATATGGATCGTCTGGCGAGAAGCATTCATGGGGAGGAATTAAAGGTGGCATTTGCATTCCTTCTGTCCATGCCAGGTGCACCGTTCCTGTATTACGGTGATGAGATTGGTATGCGCTATGTGGAAAATCTGCACTCCGTAGAGGGCGGTTACGGACGCACCGGTTCCCGCTCGCCCATGCAGTGGGATCATACCACCAACGCCGGTTTCAGTGCGGCACCGAAGGAAAAACTTTATGTCAAACAGGACGAAGCCACTGACCGTCCCACGGTGGAGGCGCAGATGGCAGATCCGGATTCCCTGTATCATGAGATTCAGAAATTAATTAACATCCGTCAGGCGCACAGCGCATTGCAGAGCCGTGGAGAGATCGAGTTCGTCTATGCCGAGGAAAAACAATATCCTCTGGCGTATCTGCGCAGTGATGACAGTGAGAAGATCTTGGTCATCATCAATCCGGCGGACAGAGAGGTCAGCTTCGACGGAGACTATGCGGTAAAGGAAGCTTTGTATACCTTCGGTGGGGGAGCTGCATTTGCAGGCGGAAAGGTTACCGTGCCCAGAGGCAGCGCCGGATTTTATCTGCTGTAGTTGGTGGAATGTATTTTAAAAGAAGTGGATGATCAGTCTGGCGTAACGGAGGAGTTTTTGAAAAATTATTGCGGTATCTCTAAAAAAAATGGTACAATGAACGCAGATCATGAACAGCGTCGCATGCATGTCTTGCACGATATGACTGTTTGCAGGAGATATTGGGTAAGATATGTGGAGTATAGATAGAGTATAGATATACGAAAAGAGAACCGTATGAACCAGGTAAATTATCAGAAAGAATTAGAGAAAATTTTAAATACCTTACAGGAGAAGGGCGAGGCAGCGCCGGATTACCGGCCGCCCCGCCTGTTTCTGCATAGCTGCTGCGCACCCTGCAGCAGTTATTGTCTGGAATATCTGTGCCGTTATTTTTTGATTACGGTATTTTATTATAATCCCAATATTTCGTTTTCGGAAGAATATCAGAAGCGTGTGGCGGAGCAGAAGCGCCTGATCGCCGCTTATAATAAAGAAGAAAAAGGATGGCCCATCGACATCGTGGAGGGAGATTATGAACCGGAGCGTTTTTATGAGATGTCGAAGGGGTACGAGAACTGTCCCGAAGGAGGAGAGCGGTGTTTCCGCTGCTTCGATCTGCGACTGCGTAAGACCGCGGAACTGGCACAGGCCGGCGGATATGACTATTTTGCCACGACCCTGACTATCAGCCCCTTGAAAAATGCGGCGAAGATCAATGAGATCGGGCAGGCAATTTCCGGGGAATATGCGATTTCCTGGCTGCCTTCGGATTTCAAGAAAAAGAACGGTTATAAGAGATCCATCGAATTGTCCGCGGAGTATGAGCTGTACCGGCAGAATTACTGCGGTTGTGCCTTTTCCAAGGCGGAGCGGGAAGCACAGATCGCAAATGCGTAATTGCGTCTTGCGGGATGAGGAATTTTAGGATATAGTAGAAATATTGAAAACAGCGCAGAAGCGTGAGAGATAGAACTTGTGACTGCACAAGATATTCCGGTACATTACAGGTAACGGAATACCGGCAGATTACTGAAAGGTATGAGGATGAACTGACATGAAGAAATTTTTAGAAATGCTGACAGAGGAAATGCAGCAGGCATTTACCGCAGCCGGCTATGACGGAAATCTTGGAAAAGTAATGCTTTCCAACCGTCCCGATCTGTGCGAATATCAGTGTAACGGCGCCATGGCGGGAGCAAAACTGTATAAAAAAGCCCCCATCATGATCGCAAACGACGTGGCAGAGCAGTTAAAAGACAGCAAGGTATTTTCCGAAGTGGTGGCAGTAGCCCCCGGATTCCTGAACCTGAAGGTCAGTGAGGCATTTTTGCTCACCTATTTACAGGGCATGGAGGCAAATGAAAAATTCGGTCTGGAGAAGCCCGAACATCCCAAGAAGATCATTATCGACTACGGCGGTCCCAACGTGGCAAAACCTCTGCATGTGGGACATTTACGTTCCGCAGTGATCGGTGAGAGCGTAAAACGCATCAGCCGCTATGTGGGACATGAGGTTATCGGTGATGTGCATCTGGGTGACTGGGGATTACAGATGGGTCTGGTCATCACCGGTTTACAGGAGAGACAGCCGGAACTGGTATATTTTGATGAGAACTACGCCGGGGAATATCCCGAGGAAGCTCCGTTTACCATCAGTGAACTGGAGGAAATCTATCCCGCAGCCAGCGCCAAGTCCAAGGAAGATCCCGAGTACAAGGCAAAGGCCATGGAAGCAACCTTCAAATTACAGAGCGGTGTCAGAGGATATCGTGCTCTGTGGAAGCACATTATCAATGTGTCTGTGAACGACCTGAAGAAGAATTATTCCAAATTAAACGTAGAATTCGATCTGTGGAAGGGAGAGAGCGATGTCCATGACATCATCCCGGAGATGGTCGCTTATATGAAGGACAACGGCTATGCACACTTAAGTGAGGGTGCGTTGGTAGTGGATGTCAAGGAAGATACCGACACCAAGGAGATCCCTCCCTGCATGATCTTAAAGTCCGACGGGGCCTCTCTGTACAATACCACAGACCTGGCTACTATTATGGAGCGTATGAAGCTGTATCATCCCGACGAGCTGATCTACGTGGTGGACAAGCGTCAGGAATTGTACTTCGAGCAGGTATTCCGCTGTGCCCGCAAGACGAAATTGGTAGAACCCGAGACCGAGCTGAAGTTCTTGGGCTTCGGTACCATGAACGGCAAGGATGGCAAACCCTTCAAGACCAGACAGGGCGGTGTTATGCGTCTCGAGAACCTGATCAAGGATACCCAGGATGAGATGTACAAAAAGATCAAGGAAGGCCGCGATATGGAAGATGCCGAGGCGAGAAAGGTAGCGGACGTGGTAGCTATCTCCGCGTTAAAATACGGTGATCTGTCCAATCAGGCATCCAAGGATTATGTTTTTGATATCGACCGTTTCACCTCCTTCGAGGGAGATACCGGCCCCTACATCCTGTATACCATTGTGCGAATCAAGTCTATTTTGAATAAATACAAGGAGCAGGGCGGAGACCTGACCGCTGTAAAATTACAGCAGCCCGGTAATGCGTCCGAGAAAGAGCTTGCCATGGAACTGGCACAGTTCAATACCATGATCGCTACCGCTGGAGAAGAACTGGCACCCCATAAGGTATGTGCCTATATTTACGATCTTGCCAATGCGTTCAACCACTTCTACCATGAGACCAAGATCTTAGGTGAAGAGAATGAGGAGCGTAAGCAGGGACTGGTAGCACTTTTAGTGCTGACCAGAGATATCCTGGAGACCTGTATTGATATGCTGGGATTCGAAGCTCCGGAGAAAATGTAATAAAAATAATATCTATTTAGTAAACCCGCTGAAAAACGGGGACACAAAGCCAGATGGGTCTAAGGTCTGAACATAGAGAAAAATCAGACTATGACAGCCGGTTGCAGCAGATTCCTGAGTGTAGGGGAGTATGTTTATCGTGAGCCGTCTGTCAGTGCACATTTTTGGCAGACGGCTTTTATTGTGCCGTAGAAGGGGAAAACGATGTCTTTAAACTATGAGCAGAACGAAAATGACATCCTGAATAAATTATTGCCGGAATATAGACAGCATTCTGTACAAAGAAAAAGCAATCCAGAAGCAGTTACAGGACACATTGGAGAAAGTGAAGCTGAGTAACGAGATCATTTCCTCCATCGCCAGAACTTACCAGTATATTTCACGGATCGATATTCAGGCAGATTATTTCGAAGAGATCAATAACCGGGATACCGAGCATCTGAAGTTCACGAAATCGGGAAAGCTGTCGGAAAGCAATGAAAAGGTATGCAGACAATACGTGGCGGAGGAGTATCAGGAGGCATTTTTCAAATTTGTGGATCTGAAGACCCTGCCGGAACGCATGAAGAATGAAGAGACGTTAGTCCTAGAATACCGGATGAAGGATGGCGACTGGCACAGACTCCGTTTTGTGGAAAAAAAGAGAGACGAAAACGGTGTACTGACCCATGTGCTCTGCCTGATCCGCAGCATCAGCGATACCAAGAAGTGGGAACATGAACTGATGTATCAGGTGGAGGAAGCCAGGAAGGCAGCAGCTTTGAAGGCCCGTTTCCTGTCAAATATGAGTCATGATATCCGGACACCCATGAATGGCATTATCGGCACGCTGAATCTGGCAAACCGTTATCCGGATGATCTGGAGGTACAGAGAAAGTGCCGGGAACAGATCATGACTTCATCGAAGTATCTGGTCTCTATCGTGAATGATATTCTGGATATGAACAAACTGGAGTCGGGAGGTGTAGTGGAACAGGAGATTCCGTTTAATCTGGCAGAACTGCTGAACCGGGTTAACCTCGGCAAGCAGAAGCAGGCGGCAGAAAAGAATGTGGAATATATTGTTGACTGGGAACAGAGTGATATCCGCCATATGGATCTGGCAGGGAATCCGATCTATGTGGAGAGACTGCTGACCAATATTTCTGATAATGCGGTTAAATTTACCGGACCGGGCGGCAGTGTGCGTGTCTGGTGTGCAGAAAAATATGCGGACGAGGAGCGGGTAGTCTATGAATTCGGCTGTGCCGATACTGGTATCGGCATGAGTGAAACCTTTCTGGAACATGCTTTTGAACCGTTCACGCAGGAGAATGAGACCAGCAGATCCAGGTACGAAGGCACAGGACTGGGACTTGCCATTGCAAAGAAAATCGTGGACAGGCTGGATGGAGACATTGCCATAGAGAGTAAAAAAGGCGTCGGAACTACTGTGACCATGACACTTCCGTTCAAAATCGGGGAACCGGTGGAGAAGGAGAAGAACGTAAACTATGAGGAAATCCCGGTGGAAGGTCTGCGGGCGCTGTTAGCAGAGGACAATGAACTCAACATGGAGATCGCAAAATTCATGCTGGAGGATTACGGGATCCACGTAGAGTGCGCTGCAGACGGAGAAGAGGCGGTACAAAAGTTCAAAAATCTGAGCTGGGATATTACGATGTGATCTTCATGGACATTATGATGCCGAAGCTAAATGGCTGGGATGCCACCCGCAGGATCCGGTCCATGAAACGGTCGGATGCCGGAAATGTCCCCATCATTGCCATGAGCGCCAATGCCTTTGCGGAAGACATTATCAACAGCCGATGGATGAAAAGAAGCTGTTGAAAACAGTGAAGGAATGCATTATGTTCCGGGACCATTCCTGAAGAAACAGCATAGAAACAGCCTAGAAAAGGGCAGAGGATATCCTCTGTCCTTTTCCTATATTAGGATGACTTATCGTGCAACATTACGTACTGAAAATGGTGGGACAACCGGATATAATAGCTACAAAGACAGGAGTTTTTTCTGTGAAGCATGTGGCCTACATTATGGAAAGGAGAAAAATTATGATTTCATTTATATTGTGTCTGTTGCTGTTAACCATTTTATTCGGAATCGCATATAAGATTACCGGGGCAATTTTAAAGGCCTGTGTGTGGCTGCTGATCCTGTTGCCCATCGGCCTCATCCTGTCGGGCGTGGGAGTGATCTTCTGCTGTACAATCATTTTAATACCGGTAGGGATCGGAATTATCAAGGCCGGGATCCGGATGATATTGCCGGGGTAAAGAAATAAAATGATAACAGACTGCCTGATGTGTGGTAAAATAAAGTTATCGCATATCAGGCAGTTTCATTATTATTGATATATAGTATTGATAAATCAGGAAAGGTGATGGCATATGGAGATCAAAAGTATACTGATCAAAGATACAACGAGAGAAGAGCGGATCCGCATTATACAGGAGGGTTTGAACCAGTGCGGTGGAGCCTGTGACTTCTGCAACGGTTGTGATAATCTGGGCGGTGGTTCCGTGGATACATTTTATGAACCGTACATTAACGGGGAGAAGGAACTGCGGCAGCTGAATGAGGAATACAGAAGCAACATGGGACTGGTGAGATAGGAGACGGGCTATGTTTTTCATACCGTGTATTAAGTGGAATAAGCACTATTATGTGCGGACAAGCTGCTGTAATACGCTGTATGAACTGGATCCGGAGATGGGAAAGGCCATTGCCCGGGGAGAGCAGGTACTGATTCGCCCGGAGCATTTGCAGAGAATTTCAAAAGTGACCTATGGGTATAACTATAAACATTGCAATTACTGTGGGTATGAGACAGCAGAAAATTTTGAGTATTGCCCAAAGTGCGGTAAGAAATTTTAAAAGCGAGAGGGGACGTGAATCTGTCTCGATTTCAAAAGGGAGTGTTACTCACAAGGACCATTGTCTTTCCAGGCACCTTTCCATTTTGGTTTTTCTGTGGAACGTTTTGGTAGATTCATAGTGTTCATCAGGCGGTCCACTCTGCCGAGACTGATGTTTATGCCATAATCACGTTCTAATACACGACGGATCTTGTAAGCACCAAGAGAGTTATCGTAATCAGTATAGATTTGTAAAAGGTGCTTACGAATCAACGGATTTTCTTTTGTACGAGGTGCTAAATCTGAATAAAAGTGCTTGTAATAAGTACTGCGATTTATGCGAAGAACTCGACAAAGAGTTTTGATATCGTATTGATGACGCAGCTTATGCACGGCATCTAATCGTTGCTTGAGTGTGGCGTGAATATGGCAATCGCTTTTTTTAGTATTTGGTTTTCTTCTTCCAGCTGAGCCATACGTTTTTGAAGCTCTTTCACCTGCTTTGCAGTAAGAACTTCACCGTCATCAGTTTCAACAGTTGAATACTGTTTGACCCATCTGGAAAGAGCAGTTTGAGATACGCCGTACTCTTTGATAAGAGAGGCCTGAGTTTTACCATTGTGGTAAAGCTCAACGAGGGTTCGTTTGAAATCCTCATCGTAATGTTGTTTTGTGGACATAAAAGATACCTCCTTTTGGTGTCTATGTTAATAGTAAGTCTATTTAACCAATGTGTCCACTTTTATAAGTATAATGCAGGTAGTACACATGATAAGAATTGCTGTTTGTGATGATGAAAATGTAATTGTGAATCAGATAGAGCATATAATTTCTGAAGTATGCAAGCGGGAAAGCATTCCCGTGAATATTGATGTTTTTTACAGTGGTAGGGAACTCAAAAGGCAGGTTACATCAGGAACAAAGTATGACATCATCTTTTTGGATATTCAGATGAAGGGTGGCGATGGCATCACTGCGGCTGAAAATATACGGAAGGTGGATGATAATGTACTTCTGATTTATGTATCAGGCTATGATAAATATATGATGGAATTGTTCCGGTTGGATGTATTTGGATTTATAAAGAAACCAATCGATGAGGAGATATTGACAAAGACATTTCTGGAAACTTATCAGAGAGTCTGCAGTAAAATGGTCTATTTTACCTTTTCTTATAAGCATGAAGAATATAAAATTCTATGTAAAGAGATTTTATACTTTGAAAGCAATGCCAGGAAAGTTACAATATATACGCAAAACGGGGAGCATTACACATTTAACGGGAAACTGTCAGAGATAGAACAAAAAATGTCAGATAGAAAAATACCTTTTTTGAGAGTACATCAGTCTTATCTGGTAAATTATTATTTGATTAGATCAAGGACAAAAATAGAAATAACGTTGGTAAATGGGAAGAAACTGCCTATAAGCGAAGAACGGCAGAAATACTTTAACCAACAATACAGCCATCTTCTGGGAGGGGAAATCAATGTATAATCAAATAGAAGATATTCTATTAAATATTTCTATTGTTATCGCAACCGTATGGATTGTAAAAAGATTTTGGGGAAGCTTTTTTGAAGAAAAGCAGAATAGTATACTTTCTGTTTCTCTGTGGATTGTTTATTGCATATTCCAATTTTTCTTTGGTTATCATAATGGGCGCCTGCAAATTTTTGCAACCATTCTGAACATTTTACTGATTCTGTCCATAGCGATGGTTGCCTACCAAAGCCGTGGAAAGGAAAAATACTTTTTATTGGCTACATTCTATGCAGGCTGGTCGTTGATTGAGGTCTTTGTCTTTTCCCTAATCAATAGCTTTGACATAGGGGAAAGCCAGCAAAGGGATATTATTGGGTTGGTATTATCGAACATCCTGATGATCCTTTCTGTATATGCACTGTCGATGGTGGCAGAAAAAAGAAAGGAGAGTCCGGTACCGGGAAAATATTATTTTTTTCTCCTGTTGGTGCCAGTGGGAAGCATAGTCATTGCAATCAATGAATTTTGCTCAGAAGGAAAGTCCTTTTTTGCTGTTATCACTATCAGCATTCTTATCTTATTTAATGTCATTATTTTTGAATTGTATGTAAAAATAAATAAAGTTTTTGCTTATGAAAAAGAACATACAGTTTATGCCCAGCAATTTGATATGATCGAAAAAATTACGGTATCGCAAAAAAAGATGTTGGAGGAATTTTATGAGGACAGGCACAATCTGCTGAATAAACTTATTGTTTTAAAAAACAGCGTTGAAAACAGTGATAAAGAGTCTGTAATCAGAAACCTGAATCAGATTATCAAAAACAGCAATATTTCCGAAAATATTTCCAATACCGGCAACAGTACCATTGATTGTCTGATTAATTTCAAATATGCCGTTGCTAAGGAATACGGGATTACATTTCAGTTAAAAATATTTATTCCAGAGGAGCTTTCCATGGAACCATGTGATATTGGCATAGCACTGGGAAATGCACTGGATAATGCAATAGAAGCTGTCCGGGACTGCAGGCAGCACCAAAAGGTGATAGAAATATCCATGGGAGTGAAAAAGCAGGCGCTGGTCATGCTGATAAAGAATCCATATGAGCATGTCTTAAAAAACGACAGAAGCGGAAAATATCAATCCACAAAAACAGAAAGCGGCAGACATGGATATGGATTAAATTCCATAGCAAGAATTGCAGAAAAGTACCAGGGCGAAATTCTAGTGGAAGCACAGGATTCTGTATTTTGCCTGACCGTTGTTATGAATTTGCCGGAAAATTGACAGCTATTGCCGTATTTTTGACATATTAGGGATTATTTTGAGGGGAATATGATACCTGACTTTGGGAGTTGAATCTTAAAATATGGTGCTAAGCCACGGATTAAAACCTGTGGCTTAGCATTTTTTCTGATGTCTCCGTCGTTTAAAAAGTAGGAACTTAACGGCAGGCCGATAAGTGCTGAAAATTCTTTTATAAATTTAGAACCCCGTGCAAGGTTGATATACTTTCGGTCTGATATTTTACAACTCGGAACTCATGGATAAAATTAAAGATATCCTAAAGACGGATGACCGTTGTCATGAATCTACTGGAAAATTGACAGCTATTGCCGTATTTTTGACATATTAGTGATTATCTTGCGGGGAATATGATATGATTACAAAAATAGTTCATTAAGGGGGTATACATAATGAAGAAAAATGAAAAGAAAACTGTATTAGCAAAAGCATTAACATCCGTTGCTGATGGAATGTTATCAAAAGCTGCAAACAGCAGATGTGCACTCATATACCATCAGCCTAAACAGCCGGAAGAAGTGAGGAAATTCAGGAAAAACAAATAAATGAGAAAAGTAGCAAAGTTGTTGACAGATTATGTTATCAAAAAGAGCATGGTTGATGAAGCAGATCGGGAAGTCTATGAATATGGATTTGTCATAACCTTGGAAGTTGGGTTATTTTTGGTTGCAAGCTTGTTCATCGCACTGAAACTCGATATGGTCTTAGAAGGGATATTTTTCTTTGTGATTTTCTCACCATTGCGTTCCTATGCAGGTGGTTTGCATTTGGAAAAATTCTGGATATGCTTTGTTTTGTCATGCTTAACATATATTACTACTCTGCTTGTAGTTAAGAATCTCTGTTTACATGAATTTGTTTCACTTATTGTATTATTCGCCCTGGAAGTATTTGTGTATGTGTTATATCCAGTTGAGAACAGAAACAGGGAGATAAACGAAGAAGAGAACAAGTGTTTTAAAATAAAGCTGATGAAATATTTATGCTTGGATTTTTTTATCGGAATAGTTTGCACTATATTTGAAAAGGATAGCTACTTCTTGGAGCTAAATATAATATTTTTAATAGTTGTAATCACAATGCTGATAGGGAAATGCAGAAATCATTTGAAAAATGTATGTAAAAGCTATGTTCCAGGAAAAGGTCTCTGGTAGCTGGGTCAATGTGGAATCATGGGAAGATTCGAGCAATACCATAACAGCATCTGGCTTGGAAATATATCTGGTTTCCAGAGGTACATATCGAGTTACAATGACGTGTAGTGTTAATGGAGAAATTAAAACGGCAACATCGGCAGAAAAGAATTATCAGTTTGTAGAAAAATGTAATGTGTATTGCAGGTGGGGAAATCTGCTTTGCAACTATGGATGGGAGTGGTGCCCATGAAGAGTCTATAATGGCGAGAAATTTGAGAAGTGAAACGGAGGAGATTTTGAATGAAAATATTGACAAAAGTTATGGATTTACTTGCATTATCGGTTATCTTGTCTTTTATGATTTTGATGTTTTCAGGATGCCAGATGGCTTCCGGTACTCTTTCCGAAAAGGAAATTACTGTGTTTAACACAGAATTTTTCAATGGTGACATAACGAACATGAACAATATGCTGTTATCCAGCGAGTATAGTCAACCAGATGAAATTAACTTGTTTGAGTTATTTTATAATGGCGTTGGAGGAGCGTTTGGCGAAGTATCGGAGGATGAACTGTCAATGCTGACAGAGTTATGTAGTGATGCCCCGTATTTGGATATCATAAAAATCACAGCAAATGAAATGGATGCTTTTTTGCAGGAAAAAATGGGAATAAGTCTGGCGGAGACAAAAAAGACAGGCTTGGACAGTTTCTATTATTTGGAGCAATATGACAGTTACTATCTGATTATGGGAGACTCGAATTTTGATTGGTGTATGGTTACTTCCGGAACTTGGGAGTCAAATAACAAACTCATACTGAAATACGAAAAAGAGTATGAGGGGGGGCAATGGGTGGTCATTTTACAAAAGACGGATGATGGTTATTTGTTTATTTCTAACCAGAAGGCAGATTAAACAAGTTCAGACGAGAAAGAGAGGTATTTTATGAAGAGAAAAGAGGAAGCAATGAAAAAGTATATTGCGAGTTTTTTAGCTATTTGTATGATCTTTGTTATGGTTCCGATTTTGCCCGCAGAGGCGGCTGGCCTGGAAGATACAGAAAGGGTGGAGATACTTGAGTTGGTAGAAAGCTACATGGATAGTCGGGAAACAGCAGTCATGACCGGGGACACGGAAAGCTTGAGAACAGTGGCTGTCAACGGCATCGTGAACGATGAAAATGCTCACAGAATTACATTGTCCGAAAATAACGTCAGCGTTTCTGATATGTCTTTTCAAATTTCTGGGATTGACATAGAGGATACAATAACTTTTGTGACATTATATGAGAGCATGGAATATGTAGATGACGGTGTTGTGAAGACTGCAGACATTGAACACAACCTGACTATCATGTACGATGAGGCATATGATGTAGCCAAAGTAGTGTCTGACAGTTATAGGGAGACTGTGTCAGGATTCCAATCCTGTTCTTATGTTTCTGAAGAAATTCAAGCTGTTAGTGAAGCATTATACAGCTTGAATTCCATAAATACTGATTATTGTGCTGAAATTGTCAGAGTTGCAGAATCCCAGGTTGGGTATAAAGAAAAGGCTTCCAATTCAGACTTGGATAGTTTCACAGCGAACGCCGGTTCTGCAAACTACACCAAATATGGTCAATGGTATGGGCTTAACCCCGCAGCATGGTGTGCAATATTTGTTAGTTGGTGCGCAAGTGAAGCGGGCGTATCAACATCCGTTATTCCTAAGTATTCTTCCTGCTCGACAGGAATGAAGAATTTCAAAGACATGGATTGTTTTTATTACAGTTCTGCTTATAACGGAAGCTATACACCTGAGGTCGGCGATATTTTCTTTACGGGCACGAGTACAACATCTAGTAGCCACACTGGCATTGTAGTTGAGGTGTCAAGCACACAGATTACTGTTGTGGATGGAAACTGGAGTGATAAGGTTTCGAGACATACGTACAATTTAACAGATAGCAGTCTTATAGGATTTGCAAGCCCGATTTATTAAACATAAATATTTGACATTAAAGTAGCACAAGGAGAAAGAACTTGGTTATATTGAGCAGATTATAAAAGGTAATGTAAACCGAATTATGAAAAAATCGTATTCCTTTCCATTGGGGTGAACGATTATATTTTGCTTACGAAAGCCCCGTCAAGGTTGAATTTAACGGCTTTCAGTCCGGTCTTGACTGATCTTCCGATGCAAAATTTTGGTCACCCAAGCCAAAGAAAGGGGAGGTAAAGGCACAGCCTTGGAACACTTGATTTTACTGGAGTTGGGGTGATTTTGAGCGTATAAAGTTGACACTACCTATAAAAAATGGGAGGGTGAAATATGAAGAAAAGAATAATATCTTTGGCAATTGCTGTTATGTTCGGATGCTCTATTTATACTTCTGCTATTACTACATATGCAGAAGAAGCATGTGGAGAAACGGATACTGTGAGCAAGGGAACTTTACTTTATGAGACAGAGGTAATAACACAAAAAGATTATGACGAAGGATTCCAAAATTATGCCCTTTCTGCAGCAACAGTAGACTTGGCAGTAAGTATGCACACTTTTTCCAACAATAATTTGGCAAATGTTGTCGGTGTTGTAAGAGATTATGATACAGAAGCCTTTATTCCAAATGCTACAATTTCTGTAGATGGGGAAGTTGCGGTCATTACGGGTGAAGATGGACGTTTTCAAATAAAAAATCTCCCTTCAGGAACATACGATTGGGAAATAAATGCAGCAGGGTATTTTGCGGCAAATTATAGTAATTATGATGTTGACAGTGCGGATGGAACTACAATTTTTACATTCTATATAAATGATGACTTTTCTGTTTCGCAGGATAGAGAAGAAATAATGCATGATATAGGAGGACAAACTGTACTGCCTTCTATTATAGATAGAGGAAATTTTGCAACATCATCTGTTGCCAGAGCAATGAGTTCTGTTCCGGATGTAAGCAATTCTATTGCGGTTTACTATAATAATCAAACAAAAACTGTTGATAGAGAGACATATATCTATACTGTATTATCTTCGGAACTTTACGGAAAAAGTTATTACACTGGTAAAGGACTAACTTCAACACAGGTTAGTGAATTGTATGAAGCACAGGCAGTGGCGGCAAACACCTTCTTAGAGTATGCGCTGAGTGTTTATTCGAATCATTCGGGTAAAGATTATAAGGTTTGCTCATCTTCTTGTTGTCAGGTATATGATCCTACTAAGGTTACCGAGGAGGCAATAGATGCAACGGCAAATATTTTTTATACTTCTGGAGGTAAATCTAAAACGGATATTGTAATGTATAAACCATCATCTACAACTTATGATTATATTTGGGGTGCCTTTTTCTCAAGCTGTAGTGGTAATGGAACAAAAGATCATTCTACGCAGCCTGCTTTGAAAGCTGTAAGTTGCACAGATATTGCAACTGGTGCGGGAGGACATCGTTACGGGCTATGTCAAATGGGTGCCGCATTGCGTGCAAAAAATGGTGATTCCGCATCGAATATTTTGTTGTATTATTACACTGATTGCAGGATCATATCCTGCACATTAAAATAGAAAATGTGCCAGAAAGAGATTAAGACGAGTATGGGTAAGATGAAAAATAAGGTTTTGCCGGTCTCTGTTCTTGTGTTGTTTATGCTGATGTGCATCAATGCGTGTGGAATATCGAAATCCAGGGATAGTGCTGATATGGTCTCAGAGCTTAATAACAGGATTATAGAAAAGGTAGCAGAGAATTACGAAGAAGGTAACATCAGTGCATTAGATATTGTTATAGTTCGGATTGATTTTGGTTCTTTCTCGCAAGATAATGCCAGTGAAATATTCGTGTTATGCAAGATTTTGAATACCCCTCATGTTGCAGGATTGGATAAAACGGTGGGTATCCTTTTAGATGCTGATTCATTAGAAATGGTAGCATATAAGGAGTTTGCGGCTGATAAAGTAGTTATAAACTGTATTCAAGCGAGTGACGGACAAAGCAGAATATTGGTATCAAAAACCACAACATATCAAGGAATATCAACACAGGAAATTCAGCTTTTAGCTGTCGAAGGCAGTCAATGGGTAGAAATTCCGATAGATGCGCTAAAGATCATTGGAGATGAATCTTTTTATTATATGGATATAGTAGATGATTTGATTATTGTGGCATCTGAGGATAAATTGATAAGTTCTGAAGAAATCGTAGCAGTATTAAAGTGGAACCCTGAGACAGAGCAGTTTGTTTTGGAACAGTAACGGGTTTGGCGGTGTGCAAGTCCAAATTATTAAATAACAATGTGCATAAAGAAAAGCGGAAATCTGGCTATATTAGATGAAATCACCATGACCACTAATTCCTTTGTCTATCAGAATGCTGAAAGCGGTGATGCTAAAGTTTAATTTTTATTTAAAACCGTATTTTCCAAAGAGGGAAGAAGTTCGGCAACCGTAACTTTTTCCACGGAGTCAGCTTTCGTACCTTTTGTTTTAGGCTTCTTAACCCTGGTTTTAAGAGGAGAAAACCGGCGCATTTTAAACTCTGGTTTAACCATTATCACCGTCAGAAATCCAGAAGTAAACAAAAGTAAACATATTATTTGATACTTTGAGAAATCAAAAAAATCGGAAACGCTGTATTTATCAGCATTTCCGACCCTTTTAACCTAATAGCGAGAGGGGGATTCGAACCCTCGACACTGCGGGTATGAACCGCATGCTCTAGCCAACTGAGCTATCTCGCCATATGACCAACCGAAGTTGGAATGGAACCTATAGGGCTCGAACCTATGACCCTCTGCTTGTAAGGCAGATGCTCTCCCAGCTGAGCTAAGATTCCATTTCATTGCTCTCGCAATCGACTTGTTCAGTATACAATGTGAGTCACACTTTGTCAACACGTTTTTTGATATTTTTGTAAAAATTTTGTATGCAATTAGAACAATAATAGCAAAGAGCAGGAAATTACAGGGCTTTCTTTACACTGATAGCCTTCATGGGACACATTTCCTGACAGCAGAAACAGGAAATACAGCCCTTTCTGCGAAATTTTGCCTTGCGGTTTTCTATTTTGATCACATGAGCCGGACAACTTTCCGCACATTTTCCACATCCCACACATTTTTCCGGTGTCAGTTGGGGATACGATTTCAACAGTCGGGAAGCTACCAACATGAAAGGCTTACGTAAAAATTTCGGCACACCGTTGGTAAAATCCAGTTTGATGGTATCCGGTTTCTGAAAAGGAGATAATCCCTCCGGAACCGGATCTCCCACAAGTGTCAGCTCCTTGGGATGTGCCAGCCCTCTTTCCAGTGCCTGACGCAGCATAACGATCTCTGTGGGCTCTAATCCCATAAGTTTTGCGGCGAAACAGTCCTGGGTATAGAAATCTTTTGCTGCCAGCAGCATATGCAGGGGATGGGAAGTGCCGCCGGTGGGACCGTTACCCTCCATGGCATCGATGGCGTCAATGACTGTAAGCTGTGGAGTCACGGTCTGAGCCAGCTCTAAGAGCATGTTGGAGAAATCTTCGATCTCCGGCCAACGGTAGTGCATCTGGGGCTTTTCCAGCCCGGGGATGGTGCCGAAGAGATTCTTGATGCCACCGGAATAGCCGGTCATGGCATGGGTCTTCAGCTTACAGATATTAATGATATAGTCAGCTTCCACGATGGGAGTGATCAGGTGGAAACTGTGATTTTTAAATCCTGCCGGACAATTCACGGTCTGTGCGGAAAAGTCCATGTTCAGTTCTGCACCTTCCCCCAGAGTATCCATGCCGCATACGTGATACACATGCCTCATGGCTTCGGCATTGTAGAGACCACCGGAGCTTTCCGCAATGGTGATGTGCTGCATGCCCTGCTTGCGGAGCCACCGGATCACTGCTTTTACCACCAGCGGATGCGTGGTGGCGGGAAAATCCGGGGATTTCGCCATGACGAGGTTGGGCTTGATGACGATCTTCATCTCCGGGCGTAAATCTGCGGCGATGTGCAGCGCCTCCATACTTTTGCAGATGGCGGGATAGATCAGTTCTTCGTTATATTCCGGTACGATGTGTAATGTCTGTATCATAAAATCTCCATTCTGCCGCCGAACGGCATAAATAGTAATGCGAAATTTAGGTTATTCTGCTTTGGAAGCATTACTTTTTATTATATGGTAAACGAAATCACTTGTTTTTTCAATGCTTCCGTGCTATACTACGAAATGTTGTTGAGATTTGATGGAAGAAATCAGAAGCGCATCGCAATGATTTCTTTTTTTGTGCAACAATTCAGAACCAAGGTGATTTTCATGAAGATGCGATTTTGCGAATGAAGTTCTGAAGGTTGCCACGATTTTGAATTTAAAGGAGTATTTCGTGAGTTATTTTTTGGAAAATGAAGAAGTGAACGAAGCAGTAGAAGAAGTGAAAGCGCAGGACGGCATTGCCTCCATCGAGCCGTTGCTGGACAACCGTATTGTCCGTGCGATCCGGGAGATGGGGTTTGAAAAGCTGTCTCCGATCCAGGAGCAGGCGATTCCCTATTTATTACAGGGGGAGGACATCATCGGACAGGCCCAGACCGGTACGGGCAAGACTGCTGCATTCGGCATTCCGGCGATCCAGCACATTAATCCGGATGTGAAAAAGTTACAGACCATTATCTTGTGCCCCACCAGAGAACTGGCGATCCAGGCAGCGGAAGAACTGCGGAAAATCGCAAAATACATGCACGGCATTAAGGTACTGCCGGTCTACGGAGGACAGGATATCAGCCGTCAGATCGCGGGACTGCGGGGCGTACAGATTATCGTGGGAACCCCGGGACGTGTCATGGACCATATGCGCAGACGCACTATTAAGCTGGATCTGGTGAACATGGTGGTATTGGATGAGGCAGATGAGATGCTGAACATGGGCTTCCGTGAGGACATGGAGCTGATCTTGGGACAGATTCCCGGAGAGCACCAGACCGCACTGTTCTCCGCTACCATGCCGAAGCCGATCCTGGAGATCACGGACCGGTTCCAGAAGGATGCAAAAATAGTAAAAGTAGCGGCAAAAGAACTGACGATTCCGTTGGTATCCCAGAAATTCTACCGTGTGAAAAATCAGGACAAGGATGCAGCCTGTGTAAGACTGTTAGAGTACTATCAGCCGAAGCTGACCCTGATCTTCTGTAATACGAAGAAAAAGGTGGACGAACTGGCGGATCTGTTGAAGCAGCAGGGCTTTCAGGCAGAAGGGCTGCATGGCGATCTGTCCCAGGCACAGCGTGATGTGGCCATGAACCGTTTCCGTAACGGCGGAGCCAGCATTCTGATCGCTACGGATGTGGCAGCCAGAGGGATTGACGTGGACGATGTGGAGGCGGTTATCAATTACGACATTCCGCAGGACATCGAATATTATGTGCACCGTATCGGCAGAACCGGCCGTGCCGGCAGAAAGGGCAGATCCTTTACCTTTGCCAACAGCAGAGAGATCGGCAAGATCCGTGAGATCGAGAGAGTCTGTCATACCACCATTACCGAGAAAAAGCTTCCCGGCGCAGCAAAGGTTCTGAAAGCGAAAGCGGATAAATATCTGAACAAGGCGTGGGAACTGCATGAGCACGAAGACGTTGAACTGATGAAGAGCTTTTTACAGCGGAAAATGGAAGAGGAAGGCTGTGATGCACTGGAGTTGGCAGCTGCCATGCTGAAATTACAGGTCGGCGACAAGGGCGAGGAGATCGCGGTAGATGATTATGTACAGCGCCGCGGACGGTTCGGAGAGAAGGGACGTTTCGGCAGAAACGATGGCGAAGGTCGTGGTTTCGGCAGAGGAGACGGCAGACGGAGGTTCAGCCGTGAAGACGGGGACCGCAGAAGATTCGGTCGTGGTGACAGAGACCGCAGGGACGACGACAATACCGTTTCCGGCGAGAACAGAAGACACCGCAGAGACGAGAACCGCGAGGACGGAAGAAAATGGGGCGGCCGCGACAAAAAGGCAGCGGACCGTAAATACTCCGGGGACAGAGCGGAGAGAGAAGTGAAAAAGAGAAAGAAGCGGGAAGAGCCGGGCATCGGCAACAGCTTCCCCAAGAGAAAAAAATCTTAAGTAGATGAGGAATTTTATGTATTTGCCGCAAAAGCCGCAGTTGTGCTTTTGCGGCAAATCGTGTATAGTTAGGAAAGAATAGATAGGCATAATTCAGAAAGGTCTGCGGTATGAAAACACTGAAAAAACAGATACCTTATATCCTGTTGGGAGCCACACTTCTGCTCCTTTTGGGACTTAATATTATCAGCCAGGATCACTGGCTGGATTCCGATATGGCGGCAGAGATGATCTTTTCCCGGATCCTTTCCGAAGAACATCACATTTTTTCCACGACAAACTGGTATTATTCCACGGAGTTCCGTGTGCTGTATACACAGCTGATCATGGGACCGCTGTTCCGGATCTGCAACAACTGGCATGTGATCCGCACGATCACGAATCTGGTGTTTTACGGGCTGATGTTGGCTTCCTATTATTATTTTATGAAGCCGTTAAAAGTATCGCGCGGGCTTACTGTGTTAAGCTCCTGTCTGTTGCTTCTGCCTTTTTCCGAGACCATGATGACACACATGCAGATGGGCAATACCTACATGTCCCACGTGATCCTGGTGCTGTGGTTCTTCGGTATGTATCTGCGGTTGTGTAGCGGAGAATATCATGCAAAACGCAAGGTCAGCCTGTGGATCTTCTATGTGCTGCTTGCTATCGTCTGTGGAATGTCCGGCGTACGTTACCTGTTGGCATTACAGTGCCCATTGGTACTGACTTCTTTTTTCTATTTGTTGGGTGGAGAGGAGTTCCAGAGTTTCCGGGGAGAGATGACAAAGGCGCATTTTCGCACCTTGTTGCCTACGACCCGGATGAAATATTTTCTCTACAGTGTAGTGGGAGCGTTTTTCGCAGTAGCGGGCTACGGCATTAATGTGGTATGGATCAGCCATAAATATGTGTTCCAGACCTACGGTGCCACGAATTTCATCGCTCTGTACCACGGGGTGCTGTTTGACCGGATCCAGAATGCAGCAGGCTGTCTGTTAATGCTTTTTGGTTATATTCCCGACAAGGGCTTTTTATCCCTGCGTGGTATTGTGACCATGGCGGCTTTCGCAATGCTGGGCATCTACGGATATGTTACGGTGAAGAACGGAAAGATAAAGCAGAGTACAGGATTTCGCAGCCTGATCACACTTTTCCTGAAAGTCAGCTTTGTCCTGAATCTGTTTGTGTTTATTTTCACCACCAGTACCATGGTGCCACGGTATTATATTACGATTTTTATTTTTGCACTGCCGGTATTGTGCTTTTATCTGGAAGAGGAGAAAATGCCATTTGACCGTCTGGCGGTGACGGCGCTGCTTACAATCTGTCTGATCCTTGGTACGGGTAAAACGGTGATGTCTTTCCTGACGGTGGACAAGAACGAAACGAAGCGTCCCGTGGCGCAGTTCCTTGCGGAAAACGGGTATGATTTTGGCTTTGCTACTTATAATAATGCCAATATCATTACAGAGCTTACCAATGGCGAAGTGGAGATCGGCAACATCGGAGATCCCGAACATCTGGAATATTTTAAGTGGTCTTCTCCCATGAAATATTATGAGGAAGGGTATCATACCGGGGAGACATTCCTGCTTCTGACGTCGGAGGAATGCGCGGAATATGCATCGGCGCCAGCGCTGAAACAGGGCAAAAAGGTGTATGAGGACGGCAGTTATACGGTCTATGTATTTGACAGTACGGAGGATCTGATGGACTGTGCTGTGGCGAGAAAATAAGGACAGAATTTTAGAATATTGCAGACGATATTGACACCCGGCACCGTCCGGATCCGGGCATAGAGACCTGGGAATTGTCCGGTTGGAAAATTTGGTAAGACGATGGGACCGGTGGTTTTTGAAAACAGATAGCGCCTGCGGAAAGGTTGTAAGTATGAGAATCGGAATGGGATATGATGTACATCGTCTGGTGGAGGGAAGAGACCTGATCATCGGTGGCGTGAAAATACCTTATGAAAAGGGGCTCCTGGGACATTCGGATGCGGATGTCCTGCTCCATGCCATCATGGATGCACTGCTGGGAGCAGCGGCGCTGGGGGACATCGGGAAACATTTCCCGGATACAGATCCCGCATACAAGGGTATTTCTTCCATAAAATTGCTGGAAAAAGTGGGCGAGCTGCTGGAAGAAAATCATGTGTTTATCGAAAATATCGATGCGACGATCATTGCACAGGCACCGAAGATGCGCCCGCATATCGATACCATGCGGGAAAATATCGCGAAAGCCCTGCTGATCGATGTGGGACAGGTCAATGTGAAAGCCACTACCGAGGAAGGACTGGGATTTACCGGCAGCGGAGAGGGGATCTCCTCTCAGGCGATCTGTCTGGTGACTACGCCCTATGACCTTACGGCACAGGCGGTGCAGGGGGGATGTGGAAGCTGCGGAGGATGCCCGAAGAGCTGATAATTTCGGAAAATAAGAACTTGACAAATGGGTCGATAGGATATAGACTTTGATTAGAACAAGGTCTGTATACTATCGACCTTTTATAATGTGATGAGTGCAAAAAAGCCAATAGGGTTGCATAATTGGCAAGGGCTGGATTAAGAAGGATACAAGGAGGAATGGGAATGTATCAGATGACGGAGACAGAATACAGATTTGCTGAGCTGATCTGGGAGGAGGAACCCATCGGTTCCGGAGAACTGGTAAAACAGTGCGCGGAGAAGTTCGGCTGGAAGAAATCCACTACCTATACGTTTATTAAAAAGCTTTGTGAGAACGGTATTTTCAAAAATGAGAATGCCATCGTATCTTCCGTATTGAATAAGGAGGAATACCACAGAGCCCAGGGGGAGGCTTTCGTGGAGAAGGCTTACGGCGGTTCGCTGCCGAAGATGATAGCCGCATTTATCCAGAGCAAGAAGCTCAGCGCGGCCCAGATCGCCGAGATCGAAGCTATGATCGAGGATTATAAGAGCTGACGGAGAAAACAGCTGCGGCACCGGAGGGGCAGTGGGTGCTTTTGGAAGAATAAAATACTATTGTGATTACAAAGGTTCTATGCTAATATAAATGGCATAGGGCCTTTTTCTATTATCAGATCTGTTTTCTATTAGAATCCAATGTCGGAGAAATTTTCCAATCCATTGAAATTAGGTAGAAAATATGCTTTTAACTTCATTCTTGCAACTAAAAACAGTTGCAAAAAACAAGCAGAAAAAATATAATATAATTAACAAGGGGTACAAATGGGACAAAAGGAAAAACTAATTGAACAGTTAAAAAGCAGACCGAAGACATTTACCTTTCATGATGCGGAAGCTTTATTGGATTATCTGGAATTTACGAAATCCAATAAGGGGAAAACCAGCGGTTCCAGAGTGATGTTTACCAGTGAGGAGCATGGGAGTATATTACTACATAAGCCGCATCCGCAAAAGGAATTGAAAGCATACCAGGTCAGACAATTATGTGATCTGTTGGAACAGGAGGGATTGATTTGAAAAATACGATGGAATATAAAGGGTATGTCGGCAGCGTAGAATTTTCCGAGGAGGATGGGATTTTTTTCGGAAAGGTAATGGGGATTCGTTCCCTGATCTCTTATGAGGGAACCGATGCCAGGAGTCTGGTAGAGGATTTTCATGGGGCGGTAGATGATTATCTGCAACTGTGTGAAGGACAGGGGAAAGCTCCGGAAAAAGCATACAAGGGAAGCTTTAATATCCGGATCGCGCCTGAGACTCATAAGCAGCTTGTGATCCATGCAACTGCATGCCAGATGTCACTGAATGAATATGTGAGGGAAACGTTGGAAAAAGCAGTGATGTAGAAAACTCCGGGGTTGACAAAACCCGTATTTTTGCATATCTTATTTAGTAGGAATAATCGTATATTCAGTAAAGGCATGGAGCAGGAAAAGTACTTTTCGGTGGGACGCCAGAGAGAAGCTGTTAGAAGCTGGGAGCGGCTTTCGTCTGAGGAAAAGGAAGTGCGCCTGTGAGCTGATCCGGGGAACGTTAACAGTAATCAGTATCCGGATCCGGTAAGCACCCGTTATGTGCATGGCGTTTTACGCCAGAGTGAAGGGCATCGTCCCTTAAGTAGAGTGGAACCGCGGATAAATTCGTCTCTAAGAGAAGAGTTTGTCTGCGGTATTTTTTTGAGACGATTCAAATATCAATTTGCAAAAGATGTCTGAATAGTCGAAGTATATTTCGAGGTGAGAACATGGGCATCATCAAAAATTTAAAAGAAGAAGTCCGTATTATCAGGGAGCGTGACCCGGCGATCCATTCTTCCATGGAGGTACTTTTGTATCCCAGTTTCAAGGTCATGATCCATTACCGACTGGCTCACAAGCTATATGTGAGCGGGCATTATTTCTGGGCCAGATATATTTCCCAGCGTGGTGTACGTAAGACGGGCATTGAGATCCATCCCGGCGCGCAGATCGGCAAGGGATTTTTCATTGATCACGGCAACGGTGTCATCATTGGTGAGACTACCATTATCGGCGATAATGTGACCCTGTATCAGGGAGTGACACTGGGAGGAACTGGCAAGGAGCACGGCAAGCGTCATCCGACCATCGGCAACAACGTCATGATCAGTGCGGGTGCGAAAGTACTGGGTTCCTTTACCATCGGAGATAATTCGAAGATCGGTGCCGGAAGCGTGGTCTTAAGTGAAGTGCCCCCCGGATCCACGGTCGTGGGTGTACCGGGACGCGTAGTAAAGCGTAACAACGCAAGCCTCCCCCAGGAGACCATGAACCAGACAGATCTCCCCGATCCGGTGCGGGAAGATATCACGGTATTGCAGCGTGAGAACTCCGAACTGACCAACCGCGTGCTGGAGATGGAAGATGAACTGAAACAGCTACGCAGGCTGGTGGTAATGAGCGAAGAAGCGAAAACTGATAATACAGTTAAGACAGGAAAGGATAAATCATGAGTATTCAAATCTACAACACTTTAAGCAAGAGAAAAGAAGAATTTAAGCCCCTGGAGCCGGGAAAGGTAAAAATGTATGTCTGCGGGCCTACCGTATACAACCTGATCCACATCGGCAATGCCCGCCCCATGATCGTATTTGATACGGTGCGCCGTTACATGGAATACAAGGGATACGAAGTAAACTATGTATCCAACTTCACAGACGTGGATGACAAGATCATCAAGAAGGCCAATGAAGAGGGTGTGGAGCCCAGCGTGATCTCCGAGCGCTATATCGCAGAGTGCAAAAAAGACATGGAGGGAATGAATATCAAGCCCGCTACCAAAAACCCTAAGGCTACCGAGGAGATCGGCGGCATGCTGGATATGATCCAGACACTGATCGACAAGGGGCATGCGTATCCCGCAGCGGATGGTACGGTATATTTCCGGACCAGAAGCTTCAAGGACTACGGCAAGTTGTCTCACAAGAACCTGGACGATCTGCAGGGCGGTAACCGTTCCCTGTTAGTCTCCGGTGAAGATCAGAAGGAAGATCCCCTGGATTTCGTATTGTGGAAGCCGAAGAAAGAAGGCGAGCCTTACTGGGATTCCTGCTGGTGTCAGGGCCGTCCCGGCTGGCACATCGAGTGCTCTGTTATGAGTAAGCGTTATCTGGGTGAGGAGATAGATATTCATGCCGGTGGCGAAGATCTGATCTTCCCTCATCACGAGAATGAGATCGCACAGTCCGAGGCAGCCAATGACAAGCCTTTTGCAAGATACTGGATGCATAATGCCTTCCTGAACATTGACAACCGCAAGATGTCCAAGTCTCTGGGCAACTTCTTTACTGTTCGTGAGATCTCCGAAAAATATGATCTGCAGGTACTTCGTTTCTTCATGCTGTCCGCACATTACAGAAGCCCGCTGAATTTCAGTGCAGATCTGATGGAAGCAGCAAAGAACGGCTACGAGAGAATCGTTACCAGCGTGGATAACCTGAAGTTCCTGCTGGAAAAGGCAGCAGATGCCGAAATGTCCGAAGAAGAGAAGCCGTTAGTTACCGAGGCACAGGGCTTTGAGACCAAATTCGATGAAGCTATGGACGATGATTTCAACACTGCGGATGCGCTGGCAGCTATCTTCGAGCTGGTAAAATTCGTCAACTCCAATGCGAAAGCAGATAGCAGCAAGGCATTTCTGGAGGCTCTGAAACAGGAAATCGTGACTTTGTCCGATATCTGTGGACTGATCGTAGACAAGAAAGCGGAAATGTTGGACAGCGATATCGAGGCACTGATTGAAGAGCGTCAGGCAGCCAGAAAGGCGAAGAATTTCGCAAGAGCCGACGAGATCCGTGACGAGCTGTTAGCCAAAGGCATTGTGCTGGAAGATACCAGAGAGGGTGTAAAATGGAAGAGAGCATAACCCTTCTTACGAAAATAAAGGAAGCATTTGCCTGCGAAGGACAGGATGTCCGGGCGTATTCTCCGCTGACACTGGCCTATATCGGAGACGGGATTTATGAGCTGGTGATCCGCAGCGTGGTGGTGGAGAGAGCTAACCGTTCCGCCAATGATCTGCATAAAAAGACGACACGTTATGTAAAGGCACCGGCGCAGTCTGCCATGATCGAGGCACTGCTTCCGGAACTGACGGAGGAAGAGGAAGCGGTGTACCGCAGAGGACGCAACGCCAAATCATACACCACCGCGAAAAACGCTTCCGTGGCAGATTACCGCAGAGCTACCGGTTTTGAAGCATTGATGGGCTATCTGTACCTGACGGGACAGATCGACCGGATGCTGCAGTTGATCAAAGACGGCATCCGTCTGGCAGGCATGGAACTGTAATAAAAATTCACAATAGAAAGGACAAACATGGGATATCAGGAATTTACCATAGAAGGCAGAAATGCCGTGATCGAGGCCTATCGTGCGGGCAAACCCATTGACAAGTTATTCATTCTGGATGGCTGTCAGGATGGCCCCATGATGACCATTAAAAGAGAAGCAAAAAAGCATGACACATTAGTAAAATATGTGACCAAGGAGCGTCTGGACCAGTTATCCGAGACCGGAAAGCATCAGGGAGTCATTGCCTATGCGGCAGCTTATGAGTACGCGGAGGTGGATGATATTCTGGAAGCAGCAAGAAAAAAGGGCGAGCCGCCTTTTATTTTCCTGCTGGATAATATCGAGGATCCACACAATCTGGGAGCTATCATCCGTACCGCCAATCTGGCAGGAGCCCACGGAGTCATCATTCCGAAGAACCGTGCGGCGGGACTGACTGCGACGGTAGCCAGAACCTCCGCGGGAGCGCTGAACTATACGCCGGTAGCAAAGGTGACGAATCTGGCCAAGACCATTGAAGAACTGAAAAAGGAAGGACTGTGGTTCGTGTGCGCCGATATGGGCGGTACCACCATGTATGATCTGAATCTCAAAGGCCCCATTGGTCTGGTCATCGGTAACGAGGGCGAGGGCGTAGGACGTCTGGTGAAGGAAAAATGCGATATGGTGGCATCCATTCCCATGAAGGGGGATATCGATTCCCTCAATGCTTCCGTGGCAGCAGGCGTACTGGCTTATGAGATCGTGCGTCAGAGATTACAGGCGTAATATAGGAGTGGAAAAAAAGGGGAAAGCATGGCAGAGCATTTCAAATATGAAGAGATGACGGATGAAGAACTCATCGACCAGCTGCGGGAAGGTGACAGACAGGTGATGGATTACATCTGCGACAAGTATAAAAATCTGGTGCGAAGCAAGGCAAAATCCATGTATATTCTGGGCGGAGACAGCGAAGATCTGATCCAGGAAGGGATGATCGGGCTGTTCAAGGCAGTGCGGGATTATGACTGCGGCAGAGATGCCAGCTTTTATACCTTTGCAGATCTGTGTATCAGCAGACAGATGTACACGGCAGTGCAGGCTTCCAAGCGCCTGAAGCACTCACCGCTCAACAGCTATGTATCTCTGTATGAGCGAAGCAGCGAGGGCACGGACAATGAGGAGAAAAATCTTATTGAGGCTCTGGCGGCCAGAACCCAGATGAGTCCGGAGGAACTGTTCCTGGACAAGGAGCGGGTGGAAGATCTGGAGAGAGCTATTGAGACAGAACTCAGCAGCTTTGAAAAACAGGTGCTGGATTTGTACCTGACGGGAATGAGCTATACCCAGATCGCCAAGGTGCTGGGAAGAGACGAAAAGTCTACGGACAATGCCTTACAGCGTCTGAAGAGCAAAATCCGGAGACTGGTGTGATGCAAAATAATGAGAGAAGAGAACACATTCTTGAAAAAATTTTTCAGGAATGTGTTTTTTATAGTTTTTTAATAGAATCTGCAGAGTTGGAATATTGACTTAAAACCCGGCATAGGAGTATACTGCAAATGCTGACCGACCGGCCGGTCGGTTAATAAAGCAAATACATATTCATAACTATTCAGAAAGGCGAAAAGATCATGCACAATACATGGAAAAGAAATTGCAGCGTCGGAATGGCGTTGTTGATGGGAGGCAGTCTGTTGCTTGGAGGCTGCGGCAGCAATGGGGCACAGGATGCTGTGGAGACTTCTGCGGTAGTCGTGGATATGAAGCAGGCCCAGACCGGAAAACTGACCTTGCAGAACAGCTTTGTGGGAACGGTTTCTCCCCAGGAGATGGTCTATGTCATTCCCTTTGCTTCCGGTACAGTGACGGATACTTATTTTGAGGTGGGAGATCAGGTCAATGCCGGGGATGTTTTGTTCAAAATCGATGACTCTGCAGCAAAACTGCAGTTAGAACAGGCACAGCTCAGTGCGGCCAATGTAAGGCAGCAGGCAGACAGTGCCCTGACCACCCAGCAGGAATCCGCCAATATCCAGATGGATAGCAGCAGAGTGCAGGCACAGTCCGGGTATGATCAGGCACAGATCGCGTATGTCCAGGCGAAAAATGCCTATGACCAGAACTATGATGATCTTTCAGATCAGATCGACGCATGCAATGCAAATATTACACAGCTGGAGAATGCCATAAAAGCAGCGTCATCCAGTGTGAGCGGCGGAAATGCGTCAAGTGTTGTGCAGATGAAGACGCAGATCGAGACACTGAAAGGAACGAAGAAACAGCTGGAGTCCAGCAGAAATTCTCTGGTGGCCGGATTACAGCAGGCGGAATCCGCATACAATGCAGCAAAGAGCAGCATGAATATTGTGGATCGTTCCCAGGCATTGTCCCAGGGACAGGCACTGGAGGATACGAAGAAGCAGCTGTCCACCAGTGAACAGCTGGCAAATGTGGGCGTGGAAAGTGCGGAACTGGCATTATCCTACTACACTGTCAAGGCTCCCATCTCCGGTACGATTCAGAGCAAGGGAGTGGAAGTCAACGGCATTGCCGGAAGCAGCAATCCTGCGTACACCATTGCCAATGAAAATATGATGACTGTGACTTTTCAGGTCAGCGAAGCTGTGAAAAATACACTGACTATGGGACAGGAAGTGACTGTGGAGCGAGGAAATGCCAGCTATACCGGTAACATTACCGAGATTGGAGTGGCAGTGAACCAGCAGACCGGTCTGTTCCAGATCAAAGCAGCGGTAAATGCCGATGGCAGTGCATTGCCCAGCGGTGTATCCGTGAAACTGACGACCGATACCTATCATACGAACGACAGTGCGGTACTGATTCCTTATGATGCCGTGTACTATGATAATACCGGCTCTTATGTATATTTAAGTGTGGATGGCAAGGCCGTGAAGACCTATGTGACCACAGATCTGTTTGATGATACACAGATTTCTATTACTGAGGGAATACAGCCCGGAGATACCGTGATCACCAGCTGGTCTCCCAAGCTGATGAACGGTGTGGAAGTCACCGCACCGGTGAAGGCAGAAGAGTAGGGGAGGCAGCAGAATGAATTTGACAAAGCTAGCTCTGAAAAGACCGGTGTCCTGTTTCCTTGTGATCCTGGCACTGGCAGTATTCGGCATCAGCTCCATTTTTGGTTTCAGGATGGAACTGACTCCCGACATTGAGATGCCTATGCTCATCGTCATGGCTACCTATCCCGGTGCAGACCCGGAGAGCGTGGATGAACTCGTGGCATCCGTTATCGAAGATTCCGGTTCCACCCTGAGCGGTGTGGATTCCGTGAATTCCTATTCCTTTGAAAATTATTGTATGGTCTTGTTCACCTATGAATACGGTGTGGATATTGATGAATGCCACAATGATCTGCGTGCCGCCATGGAGACTGCAAAGTTGAGTCTGCCGGATGACGTGGATCAGCCTACTATCATCGAAATGAACATGAACAGTATGGATGTCATGACGATCTCCGCAGTGGAAGTCGGCGATGTGGATATGTTAAAAGTAGTCAATGAATCCGTGGTACCGGAACTGGAATCTCTGTCCAGCGTGGCACAGGTATCCGTCACCGGTGGTTCCGAGGATTATATCAAAGTAGAACTCAATGAGACCCTGATGAAGCAGTACGGTCTGACCATGTCCAGTGTGGCACAGATGCTGGGAACCGTAGACTTTACTTATCCTGCAGGCAGCGTGACCCAGGGCAGTCAGGACATCAGCGTGGCGACGTCCATGGAGTACAATACGGTACAGAAGCTGCGGGAAGTACCCCTGATGACCACCAAAGGACAGGTCATTACCTTACAGGATATTGCAAATGTTACCACAGCATCCAAGGATGCTTCCAGTATCAGCCGTTACAACGGACAGGACAATGTCAGCATCGGCATTAAGAACAAAAGTAGTGCCGGTACGGTAAATGCCTGCAAGGATGTGAAGGAAAAATTACAACAGATCCAGGCGGAGAACCCGGCCATCGAATTTGAAGTTACTTATGATGCCAGTTCCTCCATTATCAGCTCCCTGACCAGTGTAGCCGAGACCCTGTTATTGGGTGTTGTATTGACCATGGCGGTGCTGTTCCTATTCTTTGGCGATTTCAAGGCCAGCCTGATCGTCGGAGCCTCCATGCCCATTTCCCTGTTCTTGACTCTGATCCTTATGAGCATGATGGGATTCTCCATGAACATTGTAACACTGGGATCTCTGGTTATTGCCATCGGTATGATGGTAGACGCTTCCATCGTTGTGATCGAGAGCTGTTTCCGAAGACAGAAGAGTACACCGGATCTGAAACAGGCAGCCTTAGAGGGAACGAAGGAAGTGACGGCTTCTATTATCGCTTCCACCATCACCACCATCGTGGTATATCTGCCGCTGGCCACTATGAAGGGCCTGTCCGGACAGATGTTTGAGCAGCTGGGATTCACCATTGTATTTGCCATGCTGGCATCCCTGATCGCAGCTATGATGCTGGTACCGTTGTTCTACACAGTATTTAAACCGAAGGAAAAAGAAAATCTGCCCATCGATAAGCTGTTGAAGAAATTTACCACATGGTATCAGAAGATCCTGCGGAAGCTGATGAAGCGCAGAAAGACTGTCGTTGGTGTGGCTGTGGCTCTGATGATCGGCACGGTTCTGCTGGCAGGAACGCTGGACATGGAGCTGATTCCTGCAGCGGATGAAGGAGTCGTGGCGGTTACGGTGAATTTCCGTTCCGGTACCACACTGGAAAAAGAGGATGAAGCACTGAAGCTGTGGGAACAGATCGCTGAAGAGGAACCGGATGTGGAATTCTATTCCGTATCCATCAGCGGCTCCAGTGCAACCCTTACCGCAGATCTCATCAAGAAGAGAACCCTGACTACAGCACAGATAGTAGATAAATGGAATGAGATTGCAGCCGGTATGACGGATATGGATGTTACGGTAACATCTTCCGGCAGCAGTATGAGCTCCATGATGAGCACCAGCAGCTATGAGATCGATTTACAGGGTAATGACAGGGCAGAACTGGCACAGGCCGCAGAAGACCTGCAGGCAGAGATCGAGAAGATTGACGGTGTCGTAAAGACAGAAAACTCTCTGGTCAACTCTACGACGTTGGCCAAGGTAGTGGTAGATCCTCTCAAGGCAATGCAGTACGGACTGACACCCATTCAGGTCGGCATGACTATCCATAATGTATTAAGCGGGATGAATCCGTTGACGATCACCAATGATGGTTCGGAGTATGCGGTATGGCTGGAATATCCGGAAGGAAGCTATGATGATCTGAACCTGCTGATGGATCTGGGACTGGATACTTCTTTTGGCACCGTGGTACCGTTAAGAGATATTGCAGAGATCAATTACGCACAGAGTCAGGAGACCATCATGAAGCAGGACGGTCTGTATCAGGTCAGCGTGACGTCCACTATGACCTCCGAGAAGATATTTGATGCCCAGAATGCTATCAACGATCTGGTGGATCACACGGTATTCCCGGATTCTGTAACCCCGGCAGACAGTATGATGACTGGAATGATGAACGATGAGTTGCAGGCATTGTTGCAGGCAATTCTGGTAGCTACATTCCTGGTATTCCTGGTGATGGCAATGCAGTTTGAATCCCCCAGATTCTCCTTCATGGTCATGATGTGTATTCCTTTTGCACTGATCGGATCCTTCCTGCTGTTGTTCATTACGCAAAGTACCATTAGTATGGTATCCCTGATGGGATTTCTGATGTTGATGGGTATTGTGGTAAATAACGGTATTCTGTTCGTGGATTCCGCAAATATGCTGCGGGAAGAGGGAATGTCCACTGAGGATGCGCTGGTGGCTTCCGGAAGTACCCGTCTGCGTCCTATCCTAATGACGACATTGACAACGATCCTGTCCATGATCCCCATGGGACTGGGACTGGGCGATAACGGTGTCATGATGCAGGGAATGGCACTGGTTATCATCGGCGGTCTGACGGCTTCCACGATCCTGACCCTGATCCTGATCCCGACCTTCTATCTGATCTTCGATAAGCGGAGCAGACAGGAGAGAAGAGCGGCTAAGAAGCTGGCAAAATCTCAAAGATCTGGAAAAACGGGGGATGCGGAAAATGAGTAAAATAACCGGATTGGAGGCACCGAACCAGGTGCCTCCCAAGGTGACCGCCATGTACCGGGCCGTCAGCACACTTTTGCGGGAGGACAAGGATATCTCGGAAATGAGCGTGTCCATGATCACCGGGCTGGCGGGCATTGGCAAGGGAACTGCTTATGAATATTTTGATTCCAAGGAAGAGATCATTGTCTGTGCCCTGTTGTATGAAATCCGTACAGTAACGGAGCAGGCTTCCCATCAGATTCAGACCTGTCCGGATCTGGAGACCCAGATCCACAGAATGCTTTTGCTGGTGGAAGAACATTCCCAGTGTGTGGATGCCATCATGGCGTTTCTGCATCTGCTGACGGATCATTCCAAGGAGGGAAATCTTCTGCGGCAACGGATAGCGGAACAGAAGGAAAACGGGCCCGTGGATCTTTTGGTCCGCCAGATCATAGACAGTGCACGGGCGAAAGGAGAACTGCGGGAGGACATTCCGCTGTCTTATATTACCAATGCGCTGTTAGCTCGGATGATTTCCTATCTGATGTACCAGTGCCACCATATCGGTGATGATATGTCCCCAGAAGAGATGCGCAGACTGGTCACCGAAAGCATAATGAATGAATTGTGCAAAAAAAATATATAATTTAAAATAATTCTATTGACAAAGTGAGATACCTTTGATAGAATGTAACACGGTGATTGCGTTAGCAGTCACGTGATGCTGCTGTGGCTCAGTCGGTAGAGCGTCGCATTGGTAGTGCGGAGGTCACGGGTCCGATTCCCGTCAGCAGCTCTTTTGAAAAGCGTGGAAACCTTGAAAATACAAGGTTTCCACTTTTTTTGTGTGCCTGAAAGTTTACAGACGATGGTAGACAACCAGAATAAATCAGATGTACACTTGCACGGGCCAACGATTCAGCTTACAATATAAAATAGTAAATTTATGTTCGGACACAAACTAACCCGGTCAGATGAGGAAAACGTATGGAGGAACTGCACAGAGTATGTAAAAATTTCACACGTCATGACAAGAAGACCCGTACGATCCTGCTGTGCGAGATGCTGGAGTACACGAATGTATTTTTGGAGGCGGCATTCCGGGCGGAGGGGTATTCCTTCGAGACTTTAAAGAACCCGGTGAAGGACCGCACTCTGGCACTTCGCTATATCAGTAGCGACTATTGCTATCCGACGGTATTGATCCTTGCACAGTTCCTGGAATATCTGGAAAGCGGGGAACGGGATCCGGAGGAGATCACCTTCATGGAGCCCCAGGCGGGCGGTGCCTGCAGGGCCGGAAATATCTACAATCTGCTCCAGAGAGTGCTGTACCGCATGGTAGAGCAGGGACAGCTGGAGTATGCCCAGATTCCCGTAATCTCCCTGAACCTCATGGGAGAAGAAAAACATACAGGCTTTCGCATTACTCCGTCACTGTTGTCCGGTGGGATTGCTGCCGGATGCTATGGCGATCTGATCATGTGCCTGTACCAGCAGGTGAAGCCCTACGAACAGAATCCGGGAGAGACGGACCGCATCCGCAGTCAGGTGGAAAAGAAACTGTGCGAGAGCATTCGGAGACACAGGAACGGACGGCACACCAGAGAGAAGAATTACCGGTATGCCTGCGAAGTATTTTCGAAGGTACCGGTGAAACCCGGGAAGAAAAAGAGAGTTGGCATCACCGGTGAGATCTATATGAAATATTCGAAACTGGGAAATGACGATATCGAAAGTTTTCTGCTCCGGCAGGGAATGGAGCCTTACAGTGGTGGTTTCATCAACTACTGTCTGTATTTGGTGGATACAGAGCGGTATAAGGCAGAAAAGTACCAGCGCAATCCCATCATGGCGAAAGCCTGTGCCTTTGTGCTCCACCGGTTGTGTGAGGCACAAAAACATCTGCTTACGGTGATCGGGGAGACAGACCGGTTCCAGACGGATCTGCCGTTCCCGGAACTGAAGGAGAAAGTGCAGGGGATTCTGGCGGAGGGTTGCAATACCGGTGACGGTTGGCTGATTGCCGCAGAGGTGATACAATATGTGGAAAAAGGCTGTGGCAGTGTGCTGATCCTGCATCCCTTCGGATGTCTGGTCAGCCATGTCTGCGAGCGGGGAATTTTGCAGCGGCTGCATGCCCGTTTTCCGGATGTCAGTATCCAGACCATAGAGTATGATTACGACCAGAGCAAGACCCTCAGGGAGAGCCGCATTCTTTTGGCAATATCCTAGGTTGGCAGCAGGTGCAGAACGTGGTACAATAAAACAGAAACTATTGCAACGTGTATTTTCAGGAGGGGAACATGAAGATAAAATGCGACTGGTGTGGCAGCTGGATCAACGATTTTGATCAGGTCTGCCCGAACTGTGGCGGTGTCAACAACAATTACAACCGCCATGCCAACGGTGTACCACAGACAATCGAGGAACTGAAAGCCTGGGCAAAGGAGATGAACCTTCCGCTGGAGGACATGCGGACCTTTATCGGAGAGGATTACAAGGGCGCGAAAGCCTTCGGTATTTACAAGGATGAGACCGATGGCACTTTTGTCGTCTATAAGAACAAGGAGGATGGCACCCGGGCGGTACGCTACAAGGGATCGGACGAAGCCTATGCGGTCAACGAACTTTACCAGAAGATGAAGGAAAGGGTGGCCGTACAGAAGGCGCACCAGCAGCCGAAAGCTGCGGCACCTGCCAGCCGCCCAACCAAAGATTACACCGCCTATAATAAGAAAAGAGCCCGGAGCAAAAAGATAGAAAAAACGGTTCTGACAATTTTCTGCCTGATCATGGCAGCATTGTCTCTGGTGGCGATTTTTACAGGCGCCTATTCTATCTGGCAGATTGACAACAGACCGGATAACGGCTATTACACCTATGAGGATCAGAACTATTACTATTATCATGGGAACTGGTACGAATGGGAGAATGATTCCTGGCGCTATGCACCGGATGAATCCTGGATGGAAAGTGATTACGAGAGTTACTATGATTCCTACAGCTATGACAGCGGTGCGGAATATGATAATTTTCAGGATTCTTCTTACTACAGTACCTATGATGACAGCAGTTATGACAGTGACTGGGACGATGACAGCTGGGATTCCGGATGGGATTCCAATGACAGTTGGGACTCAGGATACGATGACTGGGGCTCTGACTGGTAAAATGTGATTTAGAATACATACAAAGGAAGTCTTCGACAGACTTCCTTTGCTTTTTCTTTTTTATGGTTTTGAACAGGAGAGAATATGAGCAGTTTACCCGGCATTACGAGGCAGGATGAGGAAAAAAGATTACAGCATACGTTAGAGATCGCACAGCGCAAGGTGGATGCCAACAGGCAGAGTGTACAGGCTCTGGCGGAAGAACTGCATGCCATGCAGGAGGAATTCGACGAGAACGACAAGGAAGCCCAGACCCTGTGGCACAATGCGGATGCCCGCTTCAAGTTCGTGAATCAGGATCTGCGCCGGGCGGAACAGGCGAGGAAAAAGCCCTACTTTGGCAGAATCGATTTCCGGGACAAAAAACTGAAAAAAGACGAGGTCTACTATATCGGCAGAAGTGTCATTGCGGATAACCCGGCAGAACCGGAGGTCATCGACTGGAGAGCACCCATTGCCAGCGTATATTACGATGCCGCTCTGGGGGATGTCTCTTATTCCGTAAAGGGGGAGGGAAAATACGACATCACCCTGTCGCGGAAGCGCACCTATGAGATCGAAAATGATGAGCTGAAGGACTTCTACGATTCGGATGTGGTGGCCAACGATGAACTGCTGACAAAATATCTGGCGCGGAACAAAAAGGCGGTGCTGGGCGAGATCATTGCCACAATCCAGCAGGAGCAGAACGAAGTCATCCGCAAAAAGCCCCAGCACAACATGATCGTACAGGGAGCGGCGGGCTCCGGCAAGACCACAGTGGCCATGCACCGTATTTCCTACATCCTGTACAACTACGATCAGGAGTTTGCACCGGAAGATTTTTATATTGTGGGAAGCAATCAGGTGCTCTTAAACTATATAACGGGAGTGCTGCCGGAACTGAATGTTTACGGTGTCTCCCAGATGACCATGGAGCAGTTGTTCGTAAGGCTTTTGTACGAGGACTGGGACAAGTCCTGGCAGATCAAGCCGGTGGTAAAAGGTGTGACCCCGGCGGTGAAGGGAACTCTTGTCTGGTTTAAGGAGCTGGAGAATTTCTGCCTGCGTTACGAATACCGCTCGATACCCAGAGAGGACGTGGTGATCGAAAAGACTGGCAAAGTGCTGCTGGACCGGGCCACCATTGCACGCTTATTGAAAGAGACAAAGGATCTGTCCCGGGCGGACAAAATCAGCAGACTGACGGATTATCTGATGGCACGGCTGGAAAATGAGCTGAGCGGAAAATATTATTCCTATACCCAGCCGGAAAAGCAGAAGCTCAAGCATTATTATGAGACCTATTTCGGAAAAAGGGAATGGAAGGGCTCTGTGGCGGAACTCTACGAACAGTTCCTGAAGGAAGAGCAGGAGAAAGATTTCACGGTCGAGGTGCCGGAAGGTGGCTACGATGTCTATGATCTGGCGGCCATGGCCTACCTCTACAAGCGCATCAAGGAGGACACGGTGATCCGGGAGGCGGGGCATGTGGTCATTGATGAAGCCCAGGATTTCGGCATGATGGCCTATGCGTCTTTAAAATATTGTCTGAGCAAATGTACCTATACGATCATGGGAGATGTGGCCCAGAATATTTCCGACCGCTACGGTCTCAACGACTGGACGGAACTGCGGAAATTGATGCTGCCTGGAGAGTTTGATTATTTCGGCATTTTGCAGAAAAGCTACCGTAACACGGTGGAAATCTCGGAGTTTGCCACGGACATTCTGTATCACGGAAGCTTTCCGGTCTATCCGGTGGAGCCCATCATACGTCATGGGGAACCGGTCACGGTGAAAAAATGTGTGGATTTTACAGAGCAGGTGACACAGGCGGAGCAGATCATCAAAGCATGGCAGAGCAAGGGGCTGGATACCATTGCCGTAGTCTGCATTGACGAAGCGGAGGCGGAAAAAGTAACAGCAGCCTTACAGGGCAGCGTGGACCTGAATACCGGAGATGCGGGAAAATGGGAGATCGGCGAGGGCGTCATGGTGCTTCCGTTAAAATACACCAAAGGTCTGGAATTCGATGCAGTACTGATCTTCAACGCTTCGGAGGAAGATTACCCGGTGGAAGACGGGTATGTGAAGCAGCTGTACGTGGCAGCCACCCGAGCCCTGCATGAACTGATGGTGCTGTACCGGGGGAAACTCACCGGACTGATCGCAGATCCGGTATCCCCGGAGCAGAAGAAGAGAAGGCGCCTTGCCGCAGATGCCCAGAAAAAGCCGGTGAAAACGGTGGTAAAACAGGCAGAGACGGAGAAGACAAAAGAAGAGATCTACAGACAGAGGGCACAGGAAGCGGAAAAGGAACGTGTGGCCAGAGAGCGTTACGGCCCAAAGAAGATCATCGTGACAAGAAACAGTCAGGGGACAACAGACGGCGCTACACCGAAGAAAGCAGGAAAGTCAGGGGAACCTGAATCGAGGCGGACGGGACAGCCGTCACCTGCGAAAGTATACGGGGCAGGAAACGGCAATGCTGGCAGAGCAACCGGCAGACAGGAGCCGCGGATGGTAGAAAATAACGGCGAGTACGGCGATATGCCGGATGCCAAAACACTGATGCCCGCCGGACATTCCAGGATCGACTGCGCTGTGCGCATGGTCATGAAGGGCAAGGGCTATGTGGATCTTTTGAGTAGTTACGGAACCTTGCGGATCACACCCCTTGCGGTGGATCTGTTCCGGATTTGTTTTGCCAAAGGGCAGTGTCGTGAATTCCCGAAAGCGGCGGTGACGGCAGCAGGAGACCTCAGATGCACGGTGCGGGAGAATCCTTCCCTGGTGGAAATTACAGCGGGATATGCCCAGATCCGTGTGGATAAAAAGACGGGAGCATTGACATTTTTAAATACACAGGGTAAGATTCTGCTGACGGAACGAAGCAGAGAACCAAGGCAACTCGGAGAGAAAAAGAACTGGAGCTTTTTTGAATGGAAAAAGGACGAGGCTCTGATCGCCGGAGGGATTGGGGCACCGAAACCTTTGAAGATAGGTAATTCCGCTGCTTATTTTTCCTACGGAAGAGCGGATGACAGATATCCGGGGCTGGCTTCGTCCAAAGGATATGAGATGATCTTCCCTGCGGGAAGCAGGGTATTGTGCTGCAACATAGCCATGTACGGAACTTATATTTCCATGGAAGAGACAGATATCATCGATTACTATTTACGCGCAAAATGATGGGGATCATCGGTATGGGCAACAATCCGATGGTGCTCTGGATGTGAGGAGAATTATGAAGACAACAATAACCGCAGTGATATTTGATATGGACGGTGTCCTCTTTGATACCGAGAGGATGTATATGGAGTGCTGGAGAGAAGCGGCGGAGCCCAGGGGCCTTAAAAATGTGGACGAGATTTCCAAAGCCTGTATCGGAAGGACACTGCAGGGCACGAAGGAAGTGTTCGAGGCAGCGAAAGCAGAGCAGGGCATCGATGTGTCTTTTGAAGAATTGCATGAGGATTGCAGCCGGAGATTTAAGGAAAAGGAAGAACGGGAAGGCCTTCCCGAGAAGCCGGGCGTGCATGAGATCCTGGAATATCTGAAGGAGAACCGCATTCCAACAGCATTGGCATCCTCTACACGCAGGACCGCAGTTATGGAGCATCTGGACAGAGCGGGTATCACATCTTATTTTCAGAAAATTATCTGCGGCGACATGGTGGAGCATGGCAAGCCTGCACCCGATATTTATCTGAAGGCATGCGAGGAGCTTGGGGTTGCATCCGGACAGGCACTGGCGGTGGAAGATTCCTTTAACGGTATCCGGTCCGCCTATGCGGCAGGCTTATATACTGTGATGGTGCCGGACCAGCTGCCGCCCACAGAAGAGATTCTTGCGCTGGTAGACAAAAAGTGTGACAGCCTGACAGAGCTTCAGGCGCAGCTGACGGAGCTTCTGGCGGTATGTGGGGACTGAGGATCATTCTACTGCGGCATGGAACCATAGAACCTTACAGCAGTCACAGGAGGGATCCCGTCTGATCACATGATCCGTGTGAGCCGGTACCATAAAGGCGGTACCGGGCAGCAGAGGGATTTCTTCGCCATCGATGAGAGCATATCCTTTTCCGTCCAATACGAAGAAGCCTTCCTGATCGTCATGCTTTTGCGGCATGTGATATTCTGCGCTGCGATAGAAGGATACGCCCATACGACACCCTTTTACACACCCCTGGTCTTCATCTAACAGAGTGTGCCCGGTGCGTTCGGGCATTTGAGCTATAATGGAATCTAAAGTAGTATAAGGAATCATTTGTGTGCCTTTCTATGGATGTAATGTAACGATTCAGTTACCATATTTTTAATAACAGTGTAGCAGACTGAGAGAGGAAAAACAATAGACTGCCTGTTCGGGCAGAGTAAAGGAATATAAAAATGGAAGAAAAAGAGACAATACGGCCCATTGAGATCACATGGGAAGAACTACAGTCCCGGGACCTTGACCGATACATCCTGGTGGATACCAGAGGGGATGAAGCAGTAAACTATGGAATGATTCCCGGAGCCATTGCAATCCCCGAATGTGAACTTATAGACAGACTGGCGGCGGCAGCAGGGGATAAAAAAGTAATTTTGTATTGCAGCCGTGGACAGAACAGTAAGGTGTCTGCAGAGTATTTCAGAGAACAGGGAATGGAGGCCTACAGCTTACAGGGCGGCTATACCGGATGGCTGCTGAACCTGATGCAGAAGGAACAGCCCGGAGAAAAGGAAAATGAACGGGCAAGGGAAATTGAGAAGAGCATCCGCAAAAAGTTCCACAAAGTCCTGTTTTCCCGGTTTGCCAAAGCTATCAACGAATACGATATGATTCAGGAAAACGACAAGATCGCTGTATGCATTTCCGGCGGTAAAGATTCCATGCTGATGGCAAAACTGTTCCAGGAGCTGAAACGCCATAACAAGTTCCCCTTTGAACTGGTATTTTTAGTGATGGATCCCGGCTACAGCGAGGCAAACCGTAAGATCATTGAGAACAATGCGAAGCTGATGGATATTCCCATCACCATTTTTGAATCCCAGATATTTGATGCGGTGTATGACATAGAGGATTCCCCCTGCTATCTGTGTGCGAGAATGCGCAGAGGCTATCTGTACAGTCATGCGAAAGAGCTGGGCTGCAACAAGATCGCTCTGGGACATCATTACGATGACGTCATCGAGACGATCCTGATGGGAATGCTGTACGGTGGACAGGTACAGACCATGATGCCGAAGCTTCACAGTACGAATTTCGAGGGCATGGAGCTGATCCGCCCTATGTACCTGATCAGGGAGGATGACATCAAGCACTGGAGAGATTACAATGATCTGCATTTTATTCAGTGTGCCTGCCGGTTCACTGACACTTGTACCACTTGCCGTACCGATGGCAGCAGTCCCTCCAAGCGTATGGAGATTAAGAACCTGATCGCTTCGCTGAAACAGACGAACCCTTTTATCGAGGGGAATATTTTCAAGAGTGTGGAGAATGTAAACTTACGTACGATCATCGCCTACAAAGAGGATGGTATGAAGCATCATTTTCTGGAGCATTACGACGAGTGGAAATAGTGTAAATAGGGCACCTGCACTTGACGGAAAGGGCATATTTATTCTATAATAGAATGAAAACCGTAAATTGCGGAAGGCATTACACGCCCTTACAACAGGAGAAGCTATGATCAAGAGTATGACGGGATTTGGCAGATGTGAAACTGCCGAGAATAACAGAAAGTTTACCGTAGAGATGAAGTCTGTGAATCATCGCTACCTTGATGTGAACATCAAAATGCCGAAGAAGTTGAATTTCTTTGAATCTGCGATCCGCAGTGAACTGAAGAATTATATTTCCAGAGGTAAAGTAGATCTGTTCATTACCTACGAGGATTTTTCCGAGAACACATCCAATGTCCGTTACAACAAGGAACTGGCGGCGGAGTATCTGGGATACCTGAAGCAGATGGCCAGTGATTTTGACTTAGACTGCGATATCCGAGTGTCCACTTTGTCCAAGTATCCGGATGTATTTGTGATGGAAGAACAGGACATCGATGAGGAAGAACTGTGGAAAGAACTGCAGAGAGCCCTGAAGGGTGCCTGCGAGATGTTTGTACAGACCAGGATCACCGAGGGCGAGCATTTAAGAGATGACTTAATTAGCAAGCTGGATGGCATGCTGAAGCTGGTGGATTTCATTACGGAACGTTCTCCCCAGATCATTGCTGAATACCGTCAGAAGCTGGAAGACCGTGTGAAGGAACTGCTGGGCGATACTACTGTAGATGAAGGAAGACTTCTGACCGAGGTGACGATCTTCGCAGATAAGGTATGCGTAGATGAGGAACTGGTGAGACTGCGCAGCCATATCGAGACCACGAAGAGTACGCTGATGGCCGGTGGCAGTATCGGAAGAAAGCTGGATTTTCTGGCACAGGAGATGAACCGCGAAGCCAACACCATCCTGTCCAAGTCCAACGATCTGGAGATCTCCAACTGTGCGATTGAGCTCAAGACCGAGATCGAAAAAGTCAGAGAGCAGATACAGAATATTGAATAACAAGCTGCGAAGCAGCGGGAAGCACGATATCGTGCGGTTATGCGAATGGGAACTGCATGGCTACGAAAGGTGATACCATGAACCGATTGATCCATATAGGATTTGGCAATATTGTAAATACAGATAAGATCATCGCCATCGTCAGCCCGGAGGCCGCACCCATCAAACGACTGGTGCAGAAGGCCAAGGAGACCGGACAGGCAATCGACGCCACACAGGGACGGAAGACGAAAGCGGTACTGGTCATGGAGAACAGTCAGGTCGTTCTGTCGGCACTGCTTCCCGAGACAATCGCGGGAAGAGCACAGGCGCTGTGGCCGGAAGAGGAAAAAGAGGACAGAGAAGATGCAGAATAAGGGAATATTGATGGTGATCTCCGGATTCTCCGGAGCCGGCAAAGGAACACTGGTGAAAAAGCTGTTATCGGAATATGACAATTATGCGTTGTCCATTTCCATGACTACCAGACAGCCCAGAGAAGGCGAGGAGGACGGAAGAGAATATTTCTTCCGTACCAGAGAACAATTTGAAGAAAATATTGCAAAAAACGGATTTATCGAGTATGCTCAGTATTGCGGCAATTATTACGGAACACCGAAAGCATATGTGGAAGAGCAGATGCAGGCAGGCAGGGATGTGATCTTAGAGATCGAGATCCAGGGAGCCATGAAGATCAAAGAGCAGTTCCCGGAGAGCCTGTTACTGTTTGTTACCCCTCCCAGTGCAGAAGAACTGCAGAAGAGGCTGGTGGGCAGAGGAACCGAGACAGCAGATGTCATTGCACAGAGACTGTCCCGGGCTTATGAGGAATCAGAAGGCATGGATGCCTATGATTATATAGTAGTGAACGATGATCTGGATGTGTGTGCCGCAGAAGTACAGAAGTTTGTGGAAGCGGCGAAAAATGAACCGTCCCGTCGTAGAGAATTTATCAAAGAGATCAGAGAGGAACTGAAAGGTTTCGCGAAAGGAGCAAAATAAAATGTTACATCCCTCTTATACCGATTTAATGAAAGTAGTAAACAGCGAGGTAGAACCCGGTGAAGCACCTGTAGTCAACAGCCGTTATTCTATCGTTATGGCAACTGCCAAGAGAGCAAGACAGATCATCGCAGGTGACGAGCCTCTGGTAACAGCCAAGGTGGATAAGCCCCTGTCTATCGCAGTAGAAGAGCTGAATCAGGGTAAGATTAAAATCCTTGGTGATGATGAGGAAGCATAAGACGCATGAAGATATTGTTTGTATCCCTGGGCTGTGACAAGAATCTTGTCGATTCCGAGAAGATGCTTGGCATGCTCCAGGAAAAAGGTTATACCTTCACGGACGATGAAGCAGAGGCAGATGTAGTAGTAGTAAACACCTGCTGCTTTATCGGTGATGCCAAGGAAGAAAGCATCAATACATTACTGCAGATGGGAGAACTGAAGGACAGCGGACAGGTCAAAGCACTGATCGCAGCAGGTTGTCTGGCACAGCGTTACCGTGAGGAAATCCAGAAGGAGATCCCGCAGGTGGATGCCATTATCGGAACCACTGCCATCGATGAGATCGTGGCCGCTCTGGAAGAGATTCTGGCAGGCCAGAAACAGAATCATTATGAAGATATCAATGCCGCCCCTGTGACAGAGACCAACCGTGTTGTCACTACAGGCGGACATTTTGAGTATCTGAAAATTGCAGAAGGCTGTGACAAACACTGCACCTACTGTATTATTCCGAAGGTTAGGGGCAATTACCGCAGCGTTCCCATGGAGAGTCTCATTAAGGAAGCCAAAGAGTTGGCGGACAAGAGCGTACGGGAGCTGATCCTGGTAGCACAGGAGACCACGCTGTACGGTGTGGATCTGTACGGTAAAAAGGAGCTGCCCAGACTTTTGCATGAACTGGCGCAGATTCCCGGCATTTATTGGATCCGTATTTTATATTGCTATCCTGAGGAGATCACGGACGAGTTGATCGATGCTATTGCAGCAGAACCCAAGGTCTGCAATTATCTGGATATTCCCATTCAGCATGCTTCCGACAATGTGTTAAAGCGCATGGGAAGACGTACCGACCAGGCAGAACTTCGTGCTATCATCGGTAAGCTTCGGGAGAAGATTCCCGATATCTGTTTGAGAACGACTCTGATCAGCGGATTCCCCGGAGAGACTCAGGAGGATTTCGAGGAACTGTATCGCTTTGTTAACGAGATGGAATTCGATCGTCTGGGCGTATTCCCTTATTCCCAGGAGGAAGATACTCCCGCAGCCACCATGGAAGATCAGGTGCCGCAGGAGGTCAAGGAATTTCGCAGGGATGAACTGATGGAACTGCAGCAGGCCATCGCTTTTGACAAAGCGGAGGATATGGTAGGTCGTATCCTGACTGTAATGATCGAGGGCAAGGTAGCGGACGAAGAGACCTATGTCGCAAGAACCTACAGAGATGCCCCTAATGTGGATGGCTATCTGTTTGTAAATACTTCAGCGAATCTGATGACCGGAGATTTTGTCAAGGTTCTGGTCACCGATTCCAATGAATATGATCTAATAGGAGAGATATACCATGAGTAAGATGAATCTGCCTAACAAGCTGACTATTTTCCGTGTGATCCTGATCGTGCCGTTTATTATCCTGTTGCTGGGAGGCCAGGCCGGATGGTTCGGCGATAATACCTTCGTGACGGATATGATCGCACTGGCTATCTTCATCATCGCCAGTCTGACGGATCTGATCGACGGTAAGATCGCCAGAAAATACAATCTGATCACAGATTTCGGAAAGTTCATGGATCCGCTGGCGGATAAGCTGTTAGTATGTTCCGCCATGATCGCACTGATCGAGATGAACCGCATCCCTTCCTGGGTGGTCATCATCATTATTGCCAGAGAGTTCATCATCAGCGGTTTCCGCCTGATCGCTTCCGACAACGGTGTAGTCATCGCCGCAAGCTACTGGGGCAAGTTCAAGACCACCTTCCAGATGGTTATGATCTGTCTGATGATCGCCAACTTCCCGCAGTTACAGATCCTCACCGATATTATTATGTGGATCGCACTGATCCTCACCGTAGTATCTCTGATCGATTATCTGGTGAAGAACAAAGATGTTATGAAGGATACGAAGTAAATAGAAAGTTACGCGAGCAATGAGCCGCGCATAGGCATAGTGAAGACAGCGATGGGCGCTTGCGCACAATTCGCTGTCTTTACTTATGCCGAGATGCGGCGAACGCCGCGATATGAAATAAGATTGGCAGCGTTCTTTGCTGACAATCTTATGAATAGCGTGGCTCATTGCGGATGGTAGTTTCAAATCCACGAACGTCCACAGCAAACGGAACATCCTTCCGCGGTGGGCATCGCGGCATTTATTATAGCCTACGTTACGAAATGCCTTGTAATCTACATTTTTTCTCTGCTGAGCCCCGGAAGTTCCTGACAAGCGGGGCGTAATCCATGTTTTTTCTCTGTTGAGCCCCGGAAGTTTCCGACAAGTAGGGCGTAATCCGTGTTTTTTCTCTGTTGAGCCCCGGAAGTTTCCGACAAGCGGGGCGTAATCTACATTTTTCTTCTACTATGTCCCGAAGATAAAACCCTCCGCAATGAGCCACGCTATTCATAAGATTGTCAGCATAAAACGCTGCCAATCTTATTTCATATCGCGGCGTTCGCCGCATCTCGGCATAAGTAAAGACAGCGAATCATGCGCGAGCGCCCATCGCTGTCTTCACTATGCCTATGCGCGGCTCATTGCTCGCGTAACCTTCCAGTTACCGTAAAAAGCCGTCTCACATTTTTGTGAAGCGGCTTTTTTAGTGCGCCCGGCGGAGCAGGTTGCTAATCGGTTATTTTTTACTATTTAGTCTGCATTCAGCTGTCCGAGGATCTCGTCTACCATATCCTGGGTAGTCTTAACATAATTGTCCATAGCGGCATCTACATCTCCGCCCTTTACAACAACCTCGGCGATGACTACGTTCTTAGCATCATTGATCGTACCGCCGTAGTTGGTAATACCGTCACAGGAAGCAGAGTGGGGAGCGTCTACGCTGTGTTCGGAGAAGAACTCGTTACATTCCTTGGTCAGATCGGTAGCGGATTCAAAACCATTCTCTAAGGAGCAGATCATGGAAGAAGGATCGATAGCATTCTTTTTCCATAATGCACTGGGATCGGAAGGATTCAGACGCAGATGGAACTCACCGTCCTTGTATTCATAGGTCTTTTCCTTATCAGTGCCTTCGCCGGTGACAATGGTCTCAGCTTCGGTAGACCAATGGTAGCCTTCTGCACCGTATACCCACAGGGTTTGTACAGTACCGCCGTCGAACATGGTCTCGAAGACTGCATCGAAGATTGCCTGTTCTCTGGAATCATCGCCGTCACCGTCATCAATGATGCAGTATACAGGAGATTCTCTGTTCAGGTAGCCATCCATTTCAGCGATGGGGGTCAGTCTTGCCAGTCCGGAATCTACACCGTTCTTATCCATGTTGTTAACCAGGTTATCGTTCCAGTAACCGGACCAGTAGGTGAAAGCACCGAAGGAACCGGACTGATCGGAAGACCACCATTTTTCACGGACATCCTTGGTACCCATGGTCAGGGATTCGGGATCGATGACACCGTCTGTGTAAGCCTGCTGTAAACGAAGCAGAGCATCTTTGGTCTCCTGGGTGTTGAAACCGTCATACCATACACCGTTCTCATCATAGGTGAAGCTGGGATATGCGTTCTGCCAGAACTGAGGCAGATAGTTGGTGTAAGGAGCCTCGGAACCGATAAAGCCTGCTGCAGCTACGCCGTAGGTATCGTTCTTGCCATTGCCATCGGGATCCTGCTCGGTGAATGCCTTTAACATTGCATAGTAGGAATCCCAGTCGGTAATATCCTCAGCCTTCATGCCGACGGCATCCAGCCATGCCTGCTTTACATAAGTGATACAACCGCCGCCAAGACCGGTGGACAGACCATACTGTCTGCCGTCGATACGAACGTTCTGGTTAACTGCGGGCAGTACCATATGGCTCTGGAATTTTGCGTTATCATAAGCATCTGTCATATCCCACAGAAGACCGGTTTTGGCATATTCGGCATACTGACCGGCATTCAGCAGAATGACATCGGGGTAATCACCGCTGGCAAACAGACGGCCAACGCCATCTACATAGCTGGAATGGTCTAACTGCTGGATATTCAGACTGATGGGATGACCCAGTGCTTCACTGACAGCTGTGTCCCATTGTTCGACGAATTTGTCCTGATAAGCATCCACAGATGCATTAAAGGTACCGTCTACGACGAGAGTGACCTTGTCCAGTACATAACCGTCATCGGAAGAAGCGGTACTCTCGGCAACAGAAGAAGCGGTGCTTCCGCTATCGGTGGTGGATGCTGCGGGGGTGCCGGAACCCTGGCTTCCGCAGGCGGTGAGTGCAGTCAGCATGGAAACTGACAGCAACAGGCTTAAGATCTTGTTTCTTTTCATTGTAATCCTCCTTGTTTTCCGAAGGAAAATCCGAGCCCCTATGGCGAGGAGAGGATTTATCCTCCTTGTTTTAAAAATACATCTCTCTATAGCAAATGGTTTACCACCATAATGCTCATTATAAAGCGACCGCGAATACCTGGCCTCTGTTGCCTGTATAGATCTTCTGATCTTCTTCTGTGAGGTCCGGCTGGGAAAATCCCAGATAAAGTGTAGCAGAAGTGCCATCAAATACTCTGTTGCCGGAATTGTCTACCGTGGTAAAGGCCATGGGCGGAATGGTGATCCGGAATTCTTTGCTTTCTCCGGCATCCAGACGGATCCGTTCGAACGCAGCCAGCTTGTGGTTGGGAACTTCGTTGGAAGAACCGTTTACATGGACATAGACCTGTATGACATCACTTAAGTCACGATCCGTGGGATTCTGGCAATGTATTGTGATTTGTGCGGAAGGAATCTCCTTCGTGTAATCAACTTCAGTTACTTTTGCTTCTGTGATCTGTAATTCTCCGTAGGTGAGTCCGAAACCAAAAGGCTTCCAGGGTCTGCCTTCAAAATAACGGTAAGTGCGTCCGGTCATATGATAATCGGTAATGTCTGGCAGCGGTCCGTCATTATAATAGAAGGTAAGGGGCAGCTTGCCGCCGGGAGATACTTTGCCGAACAGGATGTCTGCAATGGCCCGTCCGCCTTCTCCGCCGGGATACCAGGCATGCAGTATTGCAGGCACCTGATCTTCGTAAGCGGACAGATCGATGGGGCTTCCGGCCAGATCAATCAGAATCACCGGAGTACCGGTAGCAATGACCTGTTCTACCAGATTCCTCTGGATCTTGGGAAGCAGCAGATCTGGCTTGTCTCCACTGGCAAATGCATTACCCACATCTCCCTGTTCTCCTTCCAGTGTGGAGTCGAGACCGACACATACAATGGCGAGGTCACAGGATTCTGCCAATGCCACAGCTTCGGGGATACGGTAGTTCTGGAATACCTTTCGTACGGAAGGGTCATCATAGAGCAGACATCCCTCTGCATAATTGACATCCCAGCCGGTATCCTCGCAGATTCTTGTAATTCCTTCCACTACAGTGATGGAACGGGGCGGGGTACCGTTGTAGTTACCAACCAGTGCGGCATGACTGTCGGCATTGGGGCCGATGACAGCCATGCGTTTGTTATCTTTCAAGGACAGAGGCAGTGTACCGTCATTTTTCAACAGAACACAGCTTTCCACAGCGGCCTGATAAGCCAGTTCCCGATGTTCTTTACAGCCCACCACATTGTAGGGAATTTCGTCCAGGGAACTGTGATCGAAGAGTCCTAACAGGTATCTGGTGGTGAAAAGACGTTCTGCACTGCGGCGGATTTCTTCTTCGGTTACCTTTCCCTGTTTATATGCCTGTAAAATATATTCATAGGTACAGCCGCAGTTTAAATCACAACCCTTTTCCAGGGCAAGAGCGGCGGAATCCTCCGGAAATGCAGTTACATGATGTCCCTCGTGGAAATCACGGATCGCCCAGCAGTCGGAAACGTAATGTCCTTCAAAATGCCATTTGTCGCGAAGCACCTCCTCCATAAGATAGGAGTGAGCACAGCAGGGTTCCTCGTTGGTACGGTTATAAGCACCCATGACAGCTTCCACATCAGCCTGTGTCACCAGAGCTTCAAAAGCGGGAAGATAAGTTTCCCACAGATCCTTCTTCGTAGCTTTGGCGTCGAAACTGTGACGCAGAGCCTCGGGACCGGAATGCACCGCAAAATGTTTGGCACAGGCGGCAGTGGTCAGGTAACCGTCTCTTTTGGTCTGTAATCCTTCCACAAAGGCACAGCCAAGGGAAGCGGTAAGTACGGGATCTTCTCCGTAGGTCTCCTGGCCTCTTCCCCAGCGGGGATCACGGAAGATATTGATATTGGGAGACCACATGGTCACACCTTTGTACCGGGTGCGGTCTCCGAGGCGGGAATAAGCGTTATATTTTGCCCGGGCTTCCAAAGCGATGGAACCGGCGATTTTCTGTAATAATTCACGGTCAAAAGTTGCACCCAGGCCAATCGCCTGCGGATAACAGGTGGCAGTACCGGCTCTGGCAACACCATGAAGGGCTTCACTCCACCAGTCATAGGCGGGAATGCCCAGACGGGGAATCGCGGGAGACGAGTGTAACAGCTGGGAAGCAGCTTCTTCTATTGTCATTTGTGCTACCAGTGCGGTAGCTTTTTCTCTGGCTTCTGTACGATTCATAATATATCTCACTTTTTGTTTTTTAAATTGGAACTGCTTTCATTTAAGCTTATTGTAAGTGAAAAAAGTGTGGACTGCACGACAAAAAGAAATTACATATGGGACAAAAATTGCTATTTTTAACAAAACAGGTAGAAATTCGGGACGGAATATGGTATGTAGAATACAGAGAGCTTTAAATTTTGTGCCTGCGGCCTAAAGTTTGCAGACTGTGAAAGGTATGGGGATTGGTATGAACACAGTAAAACCGTTTTATGAGAGCCGGAAAAAGGTCTATGACTGTCATGTCTGGTGGCACCCGAACTTCCCGTTTCATCTGCATAAACATATGGAATTCGTCCATGTGACGGAAGGGGAGATGGATGCCACGGTAGCTGGTGTGAATTATCATCTGATTACAGGAGACTGTCTGATGATCTACCCGAACCAGATCCATTCCTACAGTTCTGTGGGAGAGGTGGGAATGCTTCTGATCATTGCAGATATGGATTCCATCGGGGAATTTCAGGAAGAACTTACCTATTATGATATGGAGTCTCCCCGTTTTCAGAAAAGCATGCTCAGCCGTTACGGACAGATGGTACTGAACATTCTGGCAGATATTGGTCTGCATAAGGAACTGCGGCCATTTCGGCAGGACAAGGGACTTCTGATGGCACTGTTGGCGGATATGTATGAAAATATCCCAGTGATCAAAAAGGACAAGCCTTCGGATCTGAATATCACGCAGAAGCTTTTGCAATATATCAACGACAATATCACCGGGGAACTGACGGCACAGAAGGTGGCAAAAGAGTTGGGTATTAGTCCGTATTATCTGTCCCATATTTTTTCCTCCCAGTTAAATATCTCTTTTCCTTCCTATGTAGCGCAGCAGCGGATGATCCTGGCCTGCAATCTGTTGAAGGACAGCAGAAAGACGGTGACAGAGATCAGTTACGAATGCGGATTTCCCAATATGCGGACCTTCCACCGCTGTTTTCAGAAAAGGTATGAATGCACCCCTACTCAGTGGCGGGAGCGGAGTCACAAGGGAACGGATGAAAAAATACGACACCAGCTCTGGAATCAGGAAAAAGTGGAAAGTGAAAATTCTCTGGAGTAAAATATTTCCTTTTCTCCGCCCGAGAAGTGTAGTATACTGTCTGTGGGAAAGATATAGGACAAGTGACAGCGAAAGGCGGTAAAGATATGACAGCGGAGATCATCTGTGTAGGTACCGAATTATTACTGGGGAACATTGTGAATACGAATGCAACTTATCTGGCGGAAAAGCTGGCGGGAGCCGGACTGGACTGTTACTACCAGACAGTGGTGGGAGATAATGTGGAGAGACTGGCAGGTGTGTTGAAATGTGCCATGGAGCGTTCGGATGTGATCCTGTTATCTGGTGGACTGGGACCCACGGAGGATGATCTGACCAAGGAGACTGTGGCGGAAGTCTGTGGAAAGAATCTCTCGGTGGATGATCACAGCATGGAGCGCATTGCCGAATTTTTCGCAGTCAGAGATATTCAGCCCACGGAGAACAACTGGAAACAGGCCATGGTGCCAGAGGGAGCGAAGGTGCTGGACAATGATAATGGAACAGCGCCGGGCATTATTCTGGAGACGGAGAAGAACCGTATTGTGTTGCTGCCGGGCCCCCCTGCGGAACTGGTTCCCATGTTCGAACAGCAGGTGCTTCCTTATCTGGATACACTGACTCCCGGGGTGATCTGTTCTCAGATAGTAAAGCTTTGTGGTGTGCCGGAGAGCCAGGTGGAGGATACCCTGAAGGATCTGATCGACGGACAGACCAATCCTACGATAGCTACCTATGCCAAGACGGGAGAAGTACATATCCGTGTCACCGCTTCCGGGGAAGATACCAAGGCAGCTGGAAAAGCCATTAAACCTGTGGTGAAGGAACTGAAATCCCGTTTCGGAGCGGATATTTACAGTACCAAGGCGGAGACTACCCTGGAGATGGCGGTAGCAGATCTGCTGATGGCCAATGATCTGACGGTGACAACCGCGGAATCCTGTACCGGCGGCATGATCGCGGCAAGGATCATCAATGTCCCCGGGGTATCGGAGTGCTACAAGGCCGGACTGGTGACTTATTCCAATAAGGCAAAACGGAAATTCCTGGGAGTGCGTAAGAGCACGCTGGACAAATACGGTGCCGTCAGCAGCAAGACTGCCTCAGAGATGGCAAAAGGAGCCGCACTGTTAATGAAATCGGATGTGGCTGTGGCAGTGACCGGAATTGCAGGACCGGACGGCGGAACCGAGGAAAAGCCGGTAGGACTGGTATATATCGGATGCAGCATAAAGGGAGAAGTTACGGTGAAAGAGTATCATTTCTCTGGAACCCGCAGCCAGATCAGAGAGGCAACTACCTCTGCAGCACTGATTCTTATGCGCAGCTGTATTCTGAAATACTTCAGCAAAGTTACTTTTGGTAAAAAGTAACAGAAAAATATTTTGTGAGATACCCTCAAAACGAAGGGGTAAAAAATTGTAGATAGTGACGAAAACACAGGAAATGTATCATGCGTCCTTGCGGGAAGCGGGGATGTGTGATACATTCTTTTTGTATCTTTTATCTCTGATTATCGACAGACATTTCAGGATGTTCAGGCATTCGCCAAAATTTCAGACGATCATCGGAACGAAAAAATAAGGGGGAATGCTTATGAGGGAGCTTTAATGTACACAAAATATGTATAATAAAAATAGACATTGACAAACACGAACAAATGTTTTATCCTAAATAAAAAGCAGAACATTTGTTCCTTGAACAAAAAGGAGATTGACATGGAAAAAGACGATAAGCTTAAAGCATTGGATGCGGCGCTGAGCCAGATCGAGAAGCAGTACGGAAAGGGCGCGGTAATGAAGCTGGGAGATCCCACGGCACAGATGAATGTGGAGACCATCCCCACCGGTTCTTTAAGTTTGGATATAGCGTTAGGACTGGGCGGTATTCCCAAGGGAAGAATCATTGAGATTTACGGACCGGAATCCAGTGGTAAGACCACCGTTACCTTACATATGATCGCAGAAGTACAGAAAAGAGGCGGTATTGCCGGATTCATCGATGCGGAGCATGCTCTGGATCCTGTTTATGCGAAGAACATCGGCGTAGATATTGACAACCTGTACATTTCCCAGCCGGATAACGGTGAGCAGGCACTGGAGATCACGGAGACCATGGTACGCTCCGGAGCCATTGACATTATCGTAGTGGACTCCGTAGCCGCACTGGTACCCAAGGCCGAGATTGACGGTGATATGGGAGACAGCCATGTGGGTTTACAGGCACGACTGATGTCCCAGGCGCTGCGCAAGCTGACCGCTGTGATCAGCAAGTCCAACTGTACGGTTATCTTTATCAACCAGCTGCGTGAGAAGGTAGGTGTAATGTTCGGTAATCCTGAGACCACTACTGGCGGACGTGCGCTGAAGTTCTATTCTTCTGTACGACTGGATGTCAGAAGGATCGAAGCTCTGAAGCAGGGCGGTGAAGTGATCGGTAACCGTACCCGTGTCAAAGTCGTTAAGAATAAGATTGCACCTCCTTTCAAGGAAGCAGAGTTTGATATCATGTTCGGGGAAGGTATTTCCATGGTAGGAGATATTCTGGATCTGGCAGCCAGCTGTGACGTTGTGGCAAAGTCCGGTGCCTGGTATGCCTACGAGGGCAACAAGATCGGACAAGGCCGTGAGAATGCCAAGCAGTATTTAAAAGACAATCCCGCCATCTGCGATGAGATTGCCGAGAAGGTCAGAGATCATTACGGACTAAAGGCAGATGTCACTGCCGCAGCAGAGAAGGAAGAGTAGATCCATGCTGGTAACACAGGTTACGGAACTTTCCAAATCGAGAAGCAAAGTATATATTGATCAGGAATTCGCCTTTGTATTGTACAAAGGCGAATTGCGTCTTTACCATATAAAGGAAGGACAGCAATTAAGCGAGGAAGACTATCGGACTATCATGCAGGAGGTACTTCCCAAGCGGGCGAAGCTTCGTGCCATGAACCTGTTGCAGGGAAGAGAATATACGACGGCACAGCTGCGGACAAAATTACAGCAGGGCTTTTATCCGGCGGAGATCATAGAGCAGGCTATCGTCTATGTGGCGGGCTTTCATTATATTGATGATCTGCGATATGCCGTGGATTATATTACTTATCACGAGGACAGCCGCAGCAGGCGGCGAATCGAACAGGATCTGCAGGGCAAGGGAATCCCGGCAGCTACCATGGATGAGGCCTGGCAGGTCTGGCGGGAGAAGGGCGGAGAGCAGGACGAACAGAGTATGATCCGTGAACTGCTTCATAAGAAGCATTATGATCCGGAAGCAGAGACAGACTGGAAGGAACGTCAGAAAATCTACGCTTTTCTGGCCAGAAAGGGATTCTCCGCAGAAGCTATCCGCAAAGCCATTGGTGGCATGCATAGTGATGATTTCTGAGAAAGCCGGACGACACATAACAGCAAGAAATAATGCACAAAGATTGTTTTGATATAGGAACTATTTTTGGACTAATTGCGACTTGTACTTGACATGGGTGTAATTTCAGTTTACACTAATACTGTTGTGAATTGCTTGTTAGAATGTACATAAATTGCATTCTATTATGAACGATAATTTGTATTGTCGGAGCAAAATGTACAATGAAAATTTCATAAGGAGGTGCTCCTGTAGTGGACACTAATATTGTAATAGTATTAGTGGTTTCTGTTATTGCCATTATAGCTGCAGTGCTGATCACAGCAAAGGTTACCACGAACCGTCTGAAGAAGAACGCGGAGGGAACCATCGGCAACGCAGAGGAGAAGGCAAGAGAGATTATTGATGAAGCTCTGAAGACTGCAGAGAACAAAAAGCGCGAATCACTCCTGGAAGTCAAGGAAGAGTCCATTCGTACCAAGAATGAACTGGACAAAGAAATCAAGGAACGTAGAGCGGAAGCCCAGCGGTATGAGCGCAGAGTTCAGCAGAAGGAAGAGAACATCGATAAGAAAGCAGATGCCATCGAGAAGCGCGAGGCAAGTTTAGCATCCAGAGAAGAATCCCTCAATCGCATGAAGGAAGAAGTCTCCAGACTGAATGAGCAGCGTGTGCAGGAACTGGAACGAATTTCAGGATTAACCTCTGAACAAGCAAAAGACTACTTATTGAAAATTGTTGAAGATGAAGTGAAACATGAATCGGCCGTGATGATCAAGGAAATGGAGAGTCGGGCCAAAGAAGAAGCAGACAAAAAGGCAAAGGAATATGTGGTTAACGCTATACAGAGATGTGCAGCAGACCATGTCTCTGAGACTACAATTTCCGTTGTACAGTTACCGAATGACGAAATGAAGGGACGTATCATCGGACGTGAGGGACGTAACATCCGTACCCTTGAGACCATGACAGGTGTAGACCTGATCATAGATGATACACCGGAAGCAGTAATCCTGTCCGGATTTGATCCGATTCGTCGTGAGGTAGCGAGAATTGCGCTGGAGAAGCTGATTGTGGACGGACGTATCCATCCGGCCAGAATCGAAGAGATGGTAGAGAAGGCGCAGAAGGAAGTCGAAGTAATGATCAAGGAAGAGGGAGAAGCCGCAACCCTGGAGGTTGGTGTACATGGTATCCATCCCGAACTGGTAAGATTACTCGGCAAGATGAAATTCCGTACCAGTTATGGTCAGAACGCATTAAAGCATTCCATCGAGGTTGCACAGTTGTCAGGTCTTCTGGCAGCGGAGCTGGGACTGGATGTGAGACTTGCCAAGAGAGCGGGACTGCTGCATGATATCGGTAAGGCAGTAGACCACGAGATGGAAGGTTCCCATATTCAGCTGGGTGCTGAACTGTGTCGGAAATATAAAGAGAACGCTACGGTTATCAATGCCGTGGAATCTCACCATGGCGATGTAGAGCCTACTTCCCTGATTGCATGTATTGTACAAGCTGCTGATACAATATCCGCTGCAAGACCGGGAGCTAGAAGGGAAACACTGGAAACCTATACTAGCAGATTAAGACAGTTAGAAGATATCACAAACAATTTCAAAGGTGTAGATAAATCTTTTGCTATTCAGGCAGGTCGTGAAGTTCGTGTTATGGTAGTGCCCGAGCAGATTTCAGATGCCGATATGGTATTGTTGGCAAGAGATATTTCCAAGCAGATCGAAGCTGAATTGGAATATCCCGGACAGATCAAGGTAAATGTGATCCGTGAGAGCCGCGTAATTGATTACGCCAAATAACTGACCAGTCAGAAATGACAATTTCATACGAAGTAAGAAAAGCTGTTGTGCTGTTAAAGCACAGCAGCTTTTTTGATAAAATTTTCGAAAAAAGGTATTGTACAAAGAACTTTCTTATAGTATGATATTCGAAGTGTATGATTGTATACGATTATCCAACGTCCACAGAAGAAAGCGTATTCCCTATGGGAAAAAACGAGAAAGGTATGGTACGAAATGAAAGCATATCAGGAATTATCCAAGGAAGAACTTTTAACATTGAAGGCAGAGCTGAACGCTGCATATGAAGATGCAAAAGGCAAAGGCCTGAAACTGGATATGTCCAGAGGAAAACCGGCAGTTAACCAGCTGGATATGACAATGGATTATCTCGATGTTGTAAATTCTCAGAGCGCTATGAAGGCTGAGGATGGAATGGATGTTCGAAATTATGGTGGCCTGGACGGTATTCCTGAGGCAAAGAAACTGATCGCTGACATTTTGGAAGTGAAGCCGGAGAATGTGATCGTCTGCGGTAATGCCAGCCTGACCATCATGTATGATACCGTATCCCGAGCTATGACCCATGGCATCTTAGGCAATACCCCCTGGTGTAAGCTGGATCATGTAAAGTTTCTGTGTCCCGTACCCGGTTATGACAGACATTTTGGAATCACAGAGCATTTCGGAATTGAAATGATCAATGTGCCCATGACACCCGAAGGACCGGATATGGACATGGTAGAGAAGCTGGTGTCTGAAGATCCTGCCATCAAGGGTATCTGGTGCGTACCCAAATACTCCAACCCTCAGGGCTATTCCTACTCCGATGAGACTGTAAGACGTTTCGCAGCATTGCAGCCTGCCGCACCGGATTTCCGTATTTTCTGGGATAATGCCTATGCCATCCATCATTTATATGATGACAGACAGGACCAGCTGTTAGAGATTCTTTCCGAGTGTGAGAAAGCAGGACATCCGGACATGGTATTCGAGTTCTGCTCCACCTCCAAGGTAACCTTCGCAGGAGCCGGCATTGCGGCTATTGCATCTTCCAAGGCAAACCTGGATGATATGCGCAAGTCCATGACAATCCAGACGATTGGTTATGATAAGATCAACCAGTTACGCCATGTACGTTATTTCAAGGATATCAATGGTGTACGTGAACATATGAAGAAGCACGCAGCGATCATGCGTCCCAAGTTCGAGGCTGTACTGCAAGTGCTGGAGAATGAGCTGGGAGGCTTAGGCATCGGTACCTGGACTAAGCCCAACGGTGGATATTTCATCTCCTTTGATGCCCTGGAAGGCTGTGCCAAGGCTATCGTGGCAAAGTGTAAGGAAGCAGGCGTGACTCTGACCGGAGCAGGCGCTACGTTCCCCTATAAGAAGGATCCCAAGGATTCCAATATCCGTATTGCACCTTCCTTCCCCACACCGGAGGAGATGGCAATGGCTACGGATCTGTTCGTGCTTTGTGTCAAGATGGTGAGCGTAGATAAATTACTGAAAAACAGGTAAGTATTCGATTTGGATGAGAAGGGATGATAAGTCATGGAAGAATTCAAGCGTATCAGCCGTGATCTGGTAGCAAAGGGTGCTATTATCGACTATTATCAGGATACCATGCAGATTCCCAACGGTAATATTGCAAAATGGGATCTGATCGACCATAAGGGTGCAGCTGCGGTGGTAGCCGTGAGAGAAGACGGTAAACTTCTGATGGTGCGTCAGTACCGCAATGCCCTGGAGCGTGAGACGTTAGAGATCCCGGCAGGCGGACTGAACGGGAGAGAAGAGCCCACGGATCAGGCAGCTATGCGGGAATTGCAGGAAGAGACCGGGTATCATACTGACCATGTGGAACTGTTGACCTCTATTTATACCACAGTGGCATTCTGCAATGAGAAGATCGATATTTATCTGGCCAGAGGACTGAAAGACAGAGGAAACCAGCATCTGGATGAAGATGAATTTATCAATGTAGAGGCTTATTCCGTAGAAGAATTAAAGCAGATGATCTACGACTGCAGGATCCAGGATGCCAAGACAATCTGCGGCATTTTAACTTACGCATCCAAATACCTGAGTGAGTAATTCCGTTACAGACAAAAGCAGTCACGACCGGCTGCTACATAATGATTTTAGGGAACCCCATCCAGACAGGCAGTACCTGTCCGGATGGGCTTTTTCTTTTCTGAAAGACGAATAAGAAAGCATGATTTTCCATGTTGTCCGCATATATTACTAACAACGCCTGACGGGAGACGAAAATATATGAAATGGAACAGATCCATGTTGCCTGCGGGAAAACTCCCGCTGCACTTTTTGTTTTTGACGGGATTTGTGGTGGGATTGTTTGCGGTGTATTTCGGACGGGGAATTCTGTTAAACCGTGCAGGAATGCTGGATGAGGACACGTTATATCGCATGAAATATATGACCGTGGACAGCAGTATCCTGTTCTGGTACGTGCTGTGCAAAAGATGTCGGAATTTTCTGGTGCTTATTATCATGGCAACGACTTATCTGGGATTGATTTTCTGCGGAGGAGTCACCGTAAAATACGGATTCTCTGTGGGCTTTTTTCTGAGTACGGCAGTGTTTAGGTATGGAATCAAGGGGATCCTTCTGGGGATCGTGAGCATCTTTCCCCATTATCTGTGTTACCTGCCGGCTATGATCCTGTTACTCAGATGGTGTGAAGATATGCACCGGAGTATTTATTTTTACCATAACACAACCGGGCAGGGAAAAAAATCCCTGCCCGGCAGATTGGGAAAACTGGCGCTCATATGGATTGCACTGGTCTTCGGATGTTTATTGGAATGTTTTGTGAATCCTGCGTTATTAAAAGGATTCCTGCAGTTTTTTTGAAACTGTTTTAACTATTCAGCGCCCCATTTGCAAAATCGTTCTTTTTATTCGTACTCAGCGATATCGTAGATCAGACGCTCACTGTCTTCCCAGCCCAGACAGGGATCGGTGATGGACTTGCCGTAGCAGCCGGCACCCACCTTCTGGTTGCCTTCCTCGATGTAGCTCTCGATCATGACGCCCTTGACCAGCTTGTGCAGATCGGGGCTGAGTTTACGGCTGTGCATGACTTCCTTGGTGATACGGATCTGCTCCTTGAACTGCTTGTTGGAGTTGGAGTGGTTCGCATCGATCACGCAGGCAGGATTCTTCAAATCCATTTTTTCATACATATCCCACAGACGGATCAGATCCTCGTAATGGTAGTTGGGGATATTGGCACCGTGCTTGTTGGTAGCACCGCGCAGTACGGTGTGTGCCAGATCGTTGCCGTGGGTATTCACCTCCCATCCGGTATAGATGAAGGAGTGGGGGTGCTGTGCCGCATATACGGAGTTCAGCATTACGGAGAAATCTCCGCTGGTAGGATTCTTCATACCGGCAGCTACATCGAAGCCGCTGACGGTCAGACGATGCTGCTGATCCTCTACGGAACGGGCACCGATGGCCACATAGGAGAGGATATCGGATACATAACCCCAGTTCTCCGGGTATAACATTTCATCTGCGGCAGTGAGACCGGTCTCTTTGATGGCGCGGATGTGCATTTTACGCATGGCCATCAGACCTGCCAGGAAATCCGGTTTCTTCTCGGGATCGGGCTGGCTGGTGATACCCTTGTAGCCTTCGCCGGTGGTGCGGGGCTTGTTGGTGTAGATTCTGGGCACCAGGATCAGCTTGTCCTTAACTTTCTCATTCACTCTGGCAAGACGATTGACGTAATCACATACGGAATCTTCGTTATCAGCGGAGCAGGGTCCGATAATCACCAGAAACTTATTGCTTTTGCCGGTGAGGACGTCACGGATTTCAGCATCTCTTTCTTCTTTGATCCTGGCTAATTCTGCCGGAAGGGGCAGTTCCTTGCGGATCTCCGCAGGAGTGGGCAGTTTTTTGATAAATTCGAAACTCATGGTATTCCATCGTGCGCAGGGCACGTCCTTTCTGCTAAATGTCATTGCTCATTATAGCCCAGATCGTGCAAGGATGCAAGAAAATTTAGCGATTTAAAGCGAAAAAGAGAAAAGGAACGGATAAATTGCTGTGCTAAAGCGTTAATTTGGAAAATTATATTGACAGGTATACGGGTTTGCCATAAAGTAAAAATGTATCTGAAATGTTACAAAAAAAGTACGAGAGAGGGCAAAATTATGTACGGAACAATTTGGGCATTGCTGCCGCCTGTGGTGGCAATCGTATTGGCACTGATCACAAAAGAAGTATATTCGTCACTGTTTATCGGCATTGTTACGGGAGCTTTGATTTATACCGGATTTTCTCCTATTGCAACGCTGGATACGGTGATCAACGAAGGATTTATCAATTCCGTGGCGGATGCATGGAATATCGGTATCTTCATGTTCCTGATCCTGTTGGGTACCATGGTAGCACTGATGAACAAGGCAGGAGGCTCTGCAGCCTTCGGCGAATGGGCGAAAAAGCATGTAAAGACCAGAGCGGGAGCGCTGCTTTCCACCTTTTTATTAGGTGTTCTGATTTTCGTGGATGACTATTTTAACTGTCTGACTGTAGGCTCTGTTATGATGCCGGTAACAGACGGACATAAGATTTCCCGAGCAAAGCTGGCATACATTATTGATGCCACCGCAGCACCCATCTGTATGATCGCACCGATCTCTTCCTGGGCGGCCGCAGTATCCGGTATGGTGGATGAAGGTGTTTATTCCGGTATTGAACTGTTCGTAAGAGCTATTCCTTATAACTATTATTCTCTGCTGACCATCGTATTCGTCGTCGGTATGGCGCTGATGGGCTTCGACTACGGCCCCATGGCAAAGCATGAGCGCAATGCCAGAGAAAAGGGTGATCTGTTCACCGAGGGAGAGCGCGTGGCCAATGCAGACAATGCACCCAAAGGTTCCACCAGAGGCAAGGTCTACGATCTGTTGATCCCGGTGATCGTACTGATTGTCTGCTGTGTCATCGGCATGATCTATGTCGGCGGCTTCTTTGAAGGCGTGGGCTTTATCGATGCATTCAGCGCAACGGATGCTTCCGTGGGACTGCCCTGGGGATCTTTGATCGCATTATTATTTGCCATTGTATACTATATGTGCAGAAGACTGGTATCCTTCAAGGAGGCCATGAACTGTCTGACCCAGGGCTTCATTGCCATGGTTCCTGCCATGCTGATCCTGACCTTTGCCGTTACTCTGAAGACCATGACCGGACTGTTAGGTGCGGATGTCTATGTGGCAGGCCTGATGCAGGGAGCATCCACGGGGCTTACCAATATGCTTCCGGCCATCATTTTCCTGGTAGCATGTTTCTTAGCCTTTGCTTCCGGTACCAGCTGGGGAACCTTCGGTATTCTGATCCCTATCGTTACCGGCGTATTTACCGATCCCACGACCGGAGCTATCGTACCCGGAGCCGAGCATCTGATCATCATCGGTGTGTCTGCATGTCTGGCAGGTGCTGTTATGGGTGACCATTGTTCCCCCATCTCCGATACGACTATTATGGCTTCTGCGGGAGCACAGTGTAATCATATCAACCATGTATCCACCCAGGTGCCTTATGTGCTGACTGTGGCGGCAATTTCATTTGTGACTTATGTCATTGCCGGTTTTGTACAGAACGTGGTGATCTGTCTGGTGATCGGTATTCTGCTGACACTGGCTACTCTGGTGGTTCTGAAACGTGTCTTCGGAGAGAAGGCTGTCGTACGGAAATAACGTAAGCGCAGGAATGCGACTGTGAGAAAGGAAATATATATAAATTATGAAATACGACTATCTGGTGGTCGGCTCCGGATTGTACGGAGCGGTGTTCGCAAGAGAAGCGGCTGACAGAGGGAAAAAGGTTCTGGTCATCGATAAACGCCCTAATGTGGCGGGAAACATTTATACGGAAACCGTGGAAGGAATTTATGTCCACAAATACGGTGCCCATATTTTTCATACCAATGATACAAAGGTGTGGAAATACATTACGCGATTTGCGGAGTTCAACCGTTTCACCAATTCTCCGGTGGCCAATTATCACGGAGAGTTGTACTCACTGCCTTTTAACATGTACACTTTTAATAAAATGTGGGGCGTGGTGACTCCCGAAGAAGCTGCGGCCAAGATTGAAGAGCAGCGGCAAGCTGCCGGGATCACGGAACCGAAAAATCTGGAGGAACAGGCCATCTCTCTGGTGGGTAAGGATATTTTTGAAAAACTGGTAAAGGGCTACACCGAGAAGCAGTGGGGACGTGACTGTAAAGATCTTCCGGCCTTCATTATCAAACGTCTGCCGGTGCGTCTGACTTTTGACAACAACTATTTCAATGCGTTGTATCAGGGCATTCCCATTGGCGGTTACACGAAGCTGGTGGAACATCTGTTAGAGGGCATTGAGGTACGCCTGAACACAGATTATCTGGAGCAGAAAGAGGAACTGGATAAACTGGCAGAGACTGTTGTCTATACCGGCCCCATCGATGCCTATTTCGGCTACTCTCTGGGAGCACTGGAATATCGTTCCGTCAGGTTCGAGACAGAGGTGCTGGATATTCCCAATTTCCAGGGAAATGCTGCGGTGAATTACACGGATCGTGAGACTCCCTGGACCCGGATCATCGAGCACAAATGGTTCGAGTTTGGCAAGGACGAACAGGGACAGGATCTCCCGAAGACGGTCATCAGCAGAGAGTACAGTTCCGAATGGAAGCCGGGGGATGAGCCTTATTATCCAGTCAATGATGAAAAGAACGGCGCTTTGTATGCAGAGTATAAAAGGCTGGCAGATACGGAAAAGAACGTGATCTTCGGCGGAAGACTGGCGGAATACCGCTACTATGATATGGATGCGGTCATTGCCTCGGCATTGAAGAAGAGCGAAGAAGTATTGTAATGTAACAGATCATAAATGAGGGCAAAAGAAATGCAGTGGCGTGGGTAACGTCACTGCATTTTTAGTTTGAGCGCCGTCGGCGCATGTTTTGAAACAACCTTTAGCCGATCTGCGGTTTTGCTTTTCTCTTATTGCGGAACTCTCTGACAGCGATCAGCAGATCATAACGATATACCAGCGTGTACATCACAGCCGCCATGACGAAAGCAGTAAGCACATCAAATACGGAATGCTGTTTGATGAGCATGGTTGCCAGAATAATGGAGACAGCCAGGATCAGGGAACCGATGCGGATGCCCTTTTTCTTCTCAAAGCATTTGCTGCGGATAATGGCAAAGTGTGCACCCAGAGAATTATATACATGAATGCTGGGCCACAGGTTGGTAGGAGTGTCTGTCCGATACAGAGCGGCTACCATACGGGTGAAGATATTGTCTCTCGGCATAACAGCGGGACGAAGGTGCTGTCCGTTGGGCCACAGGGTGGATACGATCAGGAAAATCGTCATGCCCGTGAAGAGGAAGATACAGGTGCGGTAATAATCCTCTTTGTCCTTGAAAAAGAAATAAATGACCACAGCCGATACATAGGCAAACCACAAAAAGTAAGGGATGACGAACACTTCACAAAAAGGAATATAATCATCCGCCGCCATATGTATGATCCGGTAATGTCCGGTAGTATTTTTCTCCAGCCAGGCGAACCAGGTCATGTAAATAATGCCATATATAATAAGAGGAATGGCATGTTTATATTTCAAATAGAAGATCCGTAATTTTTCCATAAAAACCTCATTTCTCTAAAAACCTATGTTCCAAAATCAATTTTAGTATAGCTATCGGAACAAAAAAATCAAGGCTTTTTTGGAATACTTAAGCATTCTTAAGAAAATCTTTAGAGTGTGTTAAATCTGTTTAAGGTGTGATCATCCGGATGGCACCGGGGAGACATTCCACCCGGAAACCGCGGCTCTTTCTTGTCACTTCTCCGTCTGTATGCACCCACAGAGGAGCGGAAGCTGTTATGGACATCTGTGTGGCGGTATGGGCATTGATGCCTTTGACAAAATAATGTTTGCCGAAAAAGGCAGTGGGCAGGGCCAGCAGAACCAATCCCTTGGAAATATTGCCTACGGAACAGAGATCCAATACCCCGTCATGATCGACAGCGGGAGGGCAGAACATGAAACCGCCGCCCTCGTAACGGTGACTCATACAGGTCACGAACAGAAAACGGGGGAGTTCTACGGATTCCTTTTTGTCATGTACCTTGTCCTCCAGTGTCAGCGTGCAGGAGACCTTGCGGGCAGTGATCAGCTGTTTTAAGGCGATACCCAGATAGGTCAGCTTTCCTAAGCCGATCCGGTTCATGGTATCCTTGATCCGGGAACTCATGGCTTCCGCACAGACGGCGGCATCAAAGCCGATCCCGCAGCTGACGGCAAAAAGCCTGGATTCTTCCGGCTGGTCTTCGTCCAGATAGGTCAGTCTCCCCAGATCCATGGCTTTGGGAGTATTATTATGAAGGATCAGATTGAGAGCAGCCTTTGGATCCTTGGAAATTCCCAGATCTCGGGCCAGATCATTGCTGGAGCCGGTGGGAATGTAGCCGAGGATGACTTTGGAAGGATCTGCAATGCCCTGAAGGGTCTCGTTTATCGTGCCGTCACCCCCCAGAACGATGAGCGTTAAGTCAGGCTCTGCAGCATGCTCTGCGGTGATCTGTGCGGCCAGCTGTCGGACTTCTCCGGCTTTCCCGGAAAAATAGGTCTGATATTCGGTATTGCCTGCTTTCAGAGCCGGCTCCACCTGTTCGGCCCAGATCTTTGCCCCTCTTCCGGAGCGGGAGGCGGGATTGATAATAATATGATACATGAGAATTCCCCATCTTTCGTAAAGTTGTAACTATTCAGAGCCGGGAAAATTTGCATAAATTTGCGAATCCTGCTTGCATGAATGAGCATAATTTTGAAAATTTTTATGGCGAATGAGGCTCTGAATAGTTATGTTAAAGTTTATTCTAACACACCAGGGGGCTTCTGCCAACATTGTTCATTTTCTATCTTTGCAAATAAAAGGTTCTATGCTATACTAAACCATAAGTTTAGCGAATTAACGTAACATAAGGAGGAATGAGGCATGTATTCATTGGATGAAGTAAAAAAAGTAGATCCCGAAGTGGCACAGGCCATTATTGACGAGGAGAATCGTCAGAACAGTCACATCGAGCTGATCGCATCTGAAAACTGGGTAAGTAAGGCTGTTATGGCAGCTATGGGAAGTCCACTGACCAATAAATATGCGGAAGGATATCCCGGCAAGAGATATTACGGTGGTTGTGAGTGCGTGGATGTCATCGAGAATCTGGCGATCGAACGTGCCAAGAAGCTGTTTGGATGTGATTATGCCAATGTACAGCCCCATTCCGGAGCACAGGCAAATATGGCAGTGCAGTTCGCTGTGCTGAAGCCCGGCGATACCATTATGGGTATGAATCTGGATCACGGCGGACATCTGACCCATGGTTCACCCGTCAATATGTCCGGTAAATATTTCCATGTAGTACCTTACGGCGTGGATGACAACGGTTTCCTGGATTATGACAGAATGAGGGAGCTGGCCCTGGAATGCAGACCCAAGATGATCATTGCAGGTGCTTCTGCATATGCACGTACCATTGATTTCAAAAAGTTCCGTGAAGTGGCGGAGGAAGTCGGTGCGGTACTGATGGTAGATATGGCACATATCGCAGGCCTTGTGGCAGCAGGCCTTCATCCCAGTCCCATTCCCTATGCGGATGTAGTGACCACCACCACCCACAAGACACTGCGCGGACCCAGAGGCGGTATGATCCTCTGCAACAAGGAAGCCAACGAGAAATTCAATTTTAATAAAGCTATTTTCCCCGGCATTCAGGGCGGCCCGCTGATGCATGTCATCGCAGCCAAGGCTGTCTGCTTCGAGGAAGCATTAAGCGACGACTTTAAGGTATATCAGAAGAACATTGTGGACAACGCACAGGCATTGTGCAAGGGCCTGATGAGCCGTGACATTAAGATTGTCTCCGGCGGTACCGACAATCATCTGATGCTGGTAGACCTGACCCCTTACGGTCTGACCGGTAAGGCAGTGGAGAAGCTGTTGGATGCAGCTCACATCACCGCCAACAAGAACACCATCCCCAACGATCCCCAGTCTCCGTTCGTGACCAGTGGTATCCGTCTGGGAACCCCTGCGGTAACTTCCAGAGGTCTGAACACCGAGGATATGGATCAGGTGGCAGAGGCCATTGCCATGGTCATCAAGGGCGGCGAGGAACAGGTTCCCGCAGCCAGAGCCATCATTCAGAAATTAACAGACAAATATCCTCTGATCTAGGCAGAAGCTGTTTGCAAAGGTCAGCCCGTACATGTAAATGTGCAGGCTGGCCTTTATTTATGTTGGAGTTGAGTTTATACAGTCGTCGTGTTAAAATGTTGGACGGAATACAAAAGAACAGCAGATAGAGGGAACAGATGAAAAAAGAGAAATGGAAAACCTTTGTGACGGACAGGTGGAAGGTGGCAGCGCCGGGACTGCTGGCAGCTTTTGCTGTCTGTTTTATTTTTTTTATTTATGCACCGTTGGAATTGTATGTTACGAACCAGACAGAATTCTGGTTTGATTTTTATAAGATATTAAAAGCGGTTCTGCAGAATTTTGCACTTTTTTTTGGACTGAATGTGTTGGGAATCCTTTTGGCAGCCTGTATCTCTAAAGTTTTTTGCCGGTTCGTTACGGCAGCGGAACTGGTGGTTTTGCTTACTTTATATGTGCAGGGCAATTTTCTGGTGAATCATATGCCGCCTTTCGACGGCACGGAAATCGTATGGGAGGACTACCGGGGAGAAAATATAAAGACAGCGATAGTGTGTATTCTCATAGCGGCAGCGGTCGTGACTGTGGCAAAGCTGCTTGGTGCAAAGAGATTTCAGGGAATCTGTATGGCTGTGAGTGCGGGACTTTCGGGAATCCTCATGATAACGCTTGTGACGATGACTGTGACCACAGGGGCTTACCGGGAGAGAACCACTTATATATGTGAGACTGATGGACGGAGCGGCGGGAGATGCGATTTTCCCATATCAGGAGGGAGAAAAAAGAGAACGCCGGTACATTTTTTATGAGAATACAGAACACGTCATGTATGAATGGTTACAGACGGGACCGGCATGGGATTTTAACGCATATCGGGAGACGGGGAACAAATATCCCCGCAAGAATTAGAGACAACCCCTGTTTTGAACTTTTTGGAATTTACAGCAAAAGGTTAAAAATGGGGGTTGTCTTTCATGCTTTACTGTGCTAGAATATCCCTCGGTGAAAAACAAGTGTCCGCACTACAGATACGAACTGGAAGAAAGGATAACATATGGGAGAAACGACCAAGTATTTTGTGGTGAAGCAGAAGGCGATCCCCGAAGTACTGTTAAAGGTAGTGGAAGCAAAGCGGCTTCTGGAGTCAGAGAAGGTTCTGACCATACAGGAAGCGGTTGATGCGGTAGGTATCAGCCGCAGTTCTTTTTATAAGTACAAAGATGATATTTTTCCCTTTCATGACAATTCCCAGGGAACGACCATCACTCTTACCTTTCAGATGGATGATGAACCGGGGATATTGTCGGATGTGCTGAAGATCATCGCAGAGTACCGGGCCAATATCCTGACGATCCATCAGAGTATTCCCATCAACGGAATCGCTTCTCTGACATTGAGTATTCAGGTATTGCAGACCACGGGGGACATTTCCCGGATGATCGAGCAGCTGGAGGGACAGCCCAGTGTACATCATGTAAAAATACTGGCAAAAGAATAAAATTTTTCACACGCAAATTTGTGCCTGCGCAAGGTACTAAAGTACCTGAAAGTTTGCAGGCTATGAGAAAGGCAAGGGTTATGATATGATCAACGTTGCAGTATTAGGCTACGGCACCGTGGGCAGCGGTGTGGTGGAAGTTATCGAGAAAAACAAGGACATGGTGAACAAGAAGTCCGCACAGGAACTGAAGGTAAAATACATCCTGGATCTGAGAGATTTCCCCGGAGATCCTTACGAGGACAAAGTCATTCATGATTTCAATACGATCTTACATGATGACAGTGTGACCATTGTCTGTGAGACCATGGGCGGTGTCGGAGCCGCTTATCAGTTCACGAAGCAGGCTCTGGAACGGGGCAAGAGCGTCTGCACCTCCAACAAGGAGCTGGTAGCCAAGCACGGTCCCGAACTGCTGCAGATCGCCAGAGAACATAATTGCAACTATCTGTTCGAAGCCAGTGTGGGCGGCGGTATTCCCATTATCCGTCCGTTGAATTATTCCCTGACAGCAGAGAAGATCGAGGCTATCAACGGTATCTTAAACGGTACTACGAATTATATCTTAAGTAAAATGGAAAAAGAGGGTGCGGACTTTGCTGCGGTTCTGAAGGAAGCGCAGGACAAAGGCTATGCGGAGCGCAATCCGGAAGCGGATGTGGAAGGTTATGATGCCTGCCGTAAGATTGCAATTCTGTCTTCCCTGATGTTCAGTAAAAATGTGGATTCCGAGAAGGTTCCCACCGAAGGTATCACTAAGATCACAGCAGCGGATTTCGAATATGCCAATGCCACAGATCATACCATCAAGCTATTGGGCAGAAGCAGGGCCATTGATGATAATACCGCAGAGGTTATGGTAGCACCGTTTTTACTTTCCAAAGAACATCCGCTTGCCATGGTACATGGTGTATTCAATGCTGTATTTGTCACCGGCAACATGCTGGGAGATTCCATGTATTACGGACGGGGCGCAGGTAAGCTTCCCACCGCCAGCGCGGTAGTATCGGATGTCATCGACTGTGCAAGACATCAGGGCAAGGTAATCATGTGCTTCTGGGACAAAGAGGAAGTAAGGCTGGCAGACATCGGCGAGGCCGAGAGAAGTTTCTTCATCCGGGCAAAGGCCGGAGCGGAAGATGCGGTTACAGCAGCGTTCCCCGGAGGCCGGGTGGTACATCTTAAGGACCGGAAGGAAGACTTCGGATACTTCACACAGAGTATGAAGGAAAAAGATTTTCAGGCAAAATACGAGGCACTGGGCGAGCACATGCTCGGCAGGATCCGTCTGGTATAAAAAGGATATACTATTATTAGATAGAGTTGAGGAGAAAATGTTATGTCAAAAGTAGTGAAATTCGGTGGAAGTTCTCTGGCGAGCGCAGAGCAGTTCAAAAAAGTAGGAAACATCATCCGGGCAGATAAGGAGAGAAAATATGTGGTACCTTCCGCACCGGGGAAAAGATTTTCCGATGACACCAAGGTAACGGATATGTTGTATGCCTGCTATGATCTGGCAGATCAGGGCAAGAGCTTCAAGGCAGAGCTGGATGCTATCAAAGCCCGTTATCAGGAGATCATCGACGGACTGCAGCTGGATCTGGATCTTGTCGATGAGTTCAAGACTATTGAGAAGAATTTTAAGGCAAAGGCCGGCAGCAATTACGCGGCTTCCCGTGGTGAATATCTGAACGGTATTATCATGGCAAATTATCTGGGCTATGATTTCATTGATGCGGCAACCGTCATCTTCTTCGATGAGAACGGCGAATTTGACGCAGCAAAGACCAATGAAGTACTGCGTGCCAGACTGGCAGAGAGCAAGGAAGCAGTTGTACCCGGCTTCTACGGTGCCATGCCCGACGGAACGGTGAAGACTTTCTCCAGAGGCGGTTCCGACATCACCGGTTCCATCGTGGCCAAGGCTGCCAAAGCGGATGTCTATGAGAACTGGACCGATGTATCCGGTTTCCTGATTGCGGATCCACGCATCATTGATCATCCCGAGGCTATTGAGACTATCACCTATCGTGAACTTCGCGAGCTGGCCTATATGGGTGCTACCGTTCTTCATGAGGATGCCATTTTCCCGGTACGTCAGGAAGGTATCCCTATCAATATCCGCAATACAAACGCTCCCGAGGACAATGGTACCTGGATCGTGGGAAGCACCTGTCAGAAGTCCAAATACGTGATCACCGGTATCGCCGGCAAGAAGGGCTTCTGCTCCGTCAATATTGAAAAAGATATGATGAACTCCGAGATCGGTTTCGGCAGAAAGGTATTGCAGGCATTTGAAGAAAATGGTATTTCCTTCGAGCATGTTCCCTCCGGCATTGATACCATGACGGTATTCGTACATCAGGATGAGTTCATGCACAAGGAACAGAAGGTAGTGGCAGGCATCCACAGACTGGCCAATCCCGACACCATTGACATCGAATCCGACCTGGCATTGATCGCTGTCGTAGGCCGTGGCATGAAGTCCACCCGCGGCACTGCAGGCAGAATCTTCTCCGCACTGGCACACAAAAATATCAATGTCAAGATGATCGACCAGGGATCTTCCGAGCTGAACATCATCATCGGTGTGGCAAATGAAGATTTTGAGACTGCAATTCAGGCAATCTATGATATCTTTGTGATCACAAGATTATAAGTTTATCAGATATAAAAAGACAGGTCAGTTCGACCTGTCTTTTTATGGTTCCGGATATTGGATCATATCCAGTATCGGAGTTCGTATAATATATTGGTAGGCCTCAAAAATTTTCTCCGCAGGGACTTCTTTCGGAGAGGAGAGCCATAACTTTAGAATTTCAATTAATAAGAGGGCATTATAATGTGCCAGTGACTGCGGTGTGATAAGTTCGCAGGGCATTTTCCTCATAGGATGTCTGGACAGAATCCGGAAAAAGGTCTGTTCACAGTAGTGTGAAAAAAATTCTCCGAAGCAATTCTGGCCTGTGGTTTCAAAAAGTCGATGATAATATTCCTTATTTTTTTCAAAACAGATAAACATCAGCTTGATGGCTTCCTGTTCCATATCGTTTTCGATCATGACTTCGACTTTGCTGCCGATGTCCTGGTCGAACAGAAACTCAATCACTTCGTATTTATCCTGAAAATAGTTATAGAAAGTAGGGCGGATCACATGTGCACCATCCGTGATCATTTTGATGGAAATCTTCTGAAAAGGCATGGTAAGCACAAGAGAACGAAAACTGTCTGCCAATAATTCTTTTGTTTTCATCCCGGAACTCCTTTGTTCTTTTTTAGATATCCGTAAAAGTATTATAAACAAAAAATAAAGGGAACTCAACCGAAAACAACATTTTCTCCAAAATGTCACAAAATGGATCCCACCAGCGCCTGCACCCACTTAAAGCCGCCTTGTCCGATGCTGGAGAATCCGGAGATCCTGCAGCGTATGGTGAATGAAATAATAGTTCTTTTACAAAAGTTTATACTTAGTTAATTGCTTTTTGCCTTTCGGCATACCATAATGTAGGTAACATTCAGAGGAGACTTCGCGAAGGAGACTCTGAAAGATTTGGATAATGTGTCCCCTGTATGGTGGCGGACGAAAGGTGGTACTTCATGAAAGAGAAGTTACAGCGTTTCATGTGGGGGCGTTATGGCAACGACCGCTTCAATCAGTTTTTGATGATTGTGGCTCTGGTCTGCCTGACGCTCTCTTTTTTTTGTCTGAGAATATTTTATGTGCTGGCTCTGGCCCTGTTAGTCTATGCGTATTACCGGATGTTTTCTAAAGATCTGAGTAAGAGGAGTGACGAGAACCAGTGGTATCTGAAGAAAGAAATGAAGGTTCGCGGATGGTGGCAGCGAAAGAAAAAGGCTATTGCCGGTCGTAAGGAGTACAAGATCTATAAATGCCCGAAATGCGGACAGAAGATTCGGGTACCCAGACATAAGGGGAAGATCGCAATCCGGTGCAGAAAATGCGGTGAAGAATTTATCCGCAAGACCTGACGGGAAAATCCTGTGGCAGGATCACGGGAAATGAAAATTGGAATACAGAAATATAGGAAAGGGTGGTGAGCCAGATGTTCGGATATATTGTGATCAATCAGTCGGAAATGAAATTTAAGGAGTATGATGTTTATCGATCCTATTATTGCGGATTGTGTCAGAGCCTGAAGGAACGTTACGGTGTCCTGGGGCAGCTTTCTCTGAATTACGATATGACTTTTATCCTGATGCTGCTCACCGGCTTATATGAACCGGAGGAGCAGGAGGCCCAGTGCAGATGTGTGGCCCATCCTTTGGAAAAACATCCCACAAGAAGAAATCTGTTTACGGATTATGTGGCAGATATGACGGTACTTTTTTCCTGCTATAAAGCGGAGGACGACTGGGAGGACGAGCATAGTCTGAAGGGACTGGTGTACAGTTATCTGTTGGGAAGAAAATTCCGTAAAAAACCGTTATTATATCAGGAAAAAGTAAGAACTATCTCACTGGCCATGCAGGATTTTGCGGATGCGGAAAAGCAGGGCAATGCGGATATTGATACCATGGCGGGATTGTTTGGCAGAGTCATGGCACAGATTGTATCCTGTCGTGAGGATGAGTGGAAGGACAATCTGGAGAGACTTGGATTTTTCCTGGGAAAATTCATTTATCTGTTGGATGCCTATGAGGATATCGAGCAGGACCTCAAAAAAGGAACCTATAATCCGTTAAAGAAACGGTATGAGGAACCGGGCTTTGAGGAGGAATGCCGGCAGATCCTGACCATGATGATGTCGGAGTGCTGTAAGGAGTTCGAACAGCTTCCTATTTTACAGAATGTGGATATTCTGCGGAATATTCTGTATTCCGGTGTATGGTGCCGTTATGAGATCGTGCGGAAGAAACGGATGAAAGACAGTGCAAAAGAGGTAACGGGAAATGACTTATGATCCATACAGTGTTCTGGGAGTGAGCAGAGATGCTTCCGAGGAGGAAATAAAAAAAGCATATAAGGCACTGAGCCGGAAATACCATCCCGATGCCAATATCAACAATCCCAATAAGGATCAGGCGGAAGAAAAGTTCAAGGAGATCCAGGCAGCCTACCAGCAGATCATGAAGGAGCGGACCGAAGGCTACAGTTACGGTGGCGGATATGGCAGGCAGAGCTATGGTGGTAGCGGAAGCGGCTACGGTGGAAGCCAGGGATATGGCGGCTACGGTCAGGGATTTGGAGACTTCTGGCAGCAGGCAGGCTGGCAACAGCAGACTTCTGGCTATGAAGAAGAGCCCAGACTGCGGGCAGCCGGTAATTATCTCAGAAACGGCTATTACAGAGAGGCCAGAAATACGTTGGACGGCATGGGAGAGCATGAGAAGACGGCCAGATGGTATTACTACAGTGCCATGGCACACATGGGCCTTGGAAATAATGTAGCGGCGCTGGAACATGCAAACAAGGCGGTGGCGCTGGATCCCCAGAATATGGAATACCAGATGCTCCTGCAGAGACTACAGAGCGGGGGACAGTGGTATGAGAGCAGACAGGCAGCCTATGGCTATCCCCATGTGGGTGGCAACGACCTGTGCCTGAAAATTTGTCTGGCCAATCTGTTCTGCAACCTTTGCTGTGGCGGTGGCGGTTTATGCTTCGGCGGTTATGGTGGAAGAGGAATGTTTTAAAAAAGATACTTGCTTTTTCCATGTATCCTCACTATAATATTAGATACAAGATGTAGATACGAAATTACTTGGAAAACACAAAATCTAGTGAGACACTATGATTTGCAGAAAAAGTCGTGTCGGGAACTTGCTTCCGATGCGGCTTTTCTTTCGGCTTATGCAGGAATTCGTATCTTATGGGAATGATATAAAGTGAGGGAAACAGCAATGAAGATTCAGAAGAGAGACGGCAGAGTAGTGCCTTATGAAGAGGAGAAGATCCGGGAAGCAATCCATAAGGCCAACAATGAAGTGGAGGAGCGGTATCGTGCCAGTGAGGGACTGATCGAGGAGATTCTGGAGGATGTACAGCAGGAGGGCAGACAGACCCAGACCGTGGAGCATATCCAGGATATGATCGAAGAGCATCTGGTAGAGCACAATAAATATACTCTGGCAAAGAAGTATATTGTATACCGTTACCAGAGAAGTCTGCTTAGAAAGTCCAATACTACGGATGAATCTATTTTAAAACTGATCCGGAATGAGAATAAGGAGCTGGCGGAGGAAAATTCCAACAAGAATACCCGTCTGGCTTCCACTCAGAGAGACTATATTGCGGGTGAAGTGTCCCGTGACGTTACCAGACGTCTGCTTTTGCCGGAGCATATTGCCATGGCGCACGACAACGGTGTGCTGCATTTCCATGATGCGGATTATTTCATCCAGCCGATCTTCAACTGTTGTCTGATCAATATCAAGGACATGCTGGACAACGGCACTTCCATTAACGGCAAGATGATCGAGTCTCCCAAGAGCTTTCAGGTGGCATGTACCGTGACCACCCAGATCATTGCGGCAGTGGCCAGCAACCAGTACGGCGGCCAGAGCGTCAATATCAAGCATCTGGGGAAATATCTGCGTAAGAGTAAGGAAAAATTTGCAAAACAGCTGGAGGAAGAATTCGGGGATACTCTGGATCAGGCAGCCAAGGACAAGATCGTGCAGATGCGTGTGCATGACGAACTGAAATCCGGTGTGCAGACCATCCAGTATCAGATCAATACTCTGATGACCACCAACGGACAGTCTCCTTTTGTCACACTTTTCCTGCATATCGATGAGAATGACGAATATGTGGAAGAGACCGTGCAGATCATCATGGAGATCCTGCGTCAGCGGATCGAGGGGACCAAGAATGAGAAGGGCGTCTATGTGACTCCTGCTTTCCCGAAGCTGGTCTATGTATTGGATGAAAACAACTGCTTAAAGGGCGGAAAATATGACTATGTGACCAAACTGGCCGCACAGTGCTCTGCCAAGAGAATGTATCCCGACTATATCTCCGCGAAGAAGATGCGCGAGAATTACGAGGGAAATGTATTTTCCTGCATGGGCTGTCGTTCTTTTCTGTCTCCCTGGAAGGATGAAAACGGAGAGTACAAATGGGAAGGACGCTTCAATCAGGGCGTTGTCAGCATCAATCTTCCGCAGATCGGTATTCTGGCAAAAGGAAATGAAGAGAAATTCTGGAAACTGCTGGACGAGCGTCTGGAACTGTGTTATGAAGCATTGATGTGCCGTCACAAGGCACTGGAAGGTGTGGTATCCGATGTGAGCCCCATCCACTGGCAATACGGAGCCATCGCCCGTCTGAAGAAGGGCGAGACCATCGACAAATACTTGCACAATGGTTATTCCACCATGTCTCTGGGATATATCGGACTGTATGAGACCACGTATCTGATGAAAGGATGCAGCCAGACCGTGGAACCCGGCAAGGAATTCGCCCTGCGTGTCATGGATTATATGAAGGATCGCTGCGCAAAATGGAAAGAGGAGACCGGTATTGCATTCAGCCTCTACGGAACTCCTGCTGAGACACTGTGTTATCGTTTCGCAAGGATCGACCGGGAAAAATACGGTGATATTTCCAATGTCACCGATAAAGGATACTATACAAATTCTTATCATGTGGATGTACGGGAGAAGATCGACGCATTTACCAAATTTAAGATCGAGAGTGAATTCCAGAATAAATCTTTGGGAGGCGCGATCTCTTATGTGGAGGTACCTAATCTGACGAATAATGTGGAAGCCATCGAGGAAGTGATCCGTTTTATTTACGATAATATCCAGTACGGTGAGTTCAACACCAAATCCGATTATTGCCACGTCTGTGGCTATGACGGTGAGATCATGATCAATGATAATATGGAATGGGAGTGCCCTCAGTGTCACAACAAGGATCATGCGAAAATGAATGTCACCAGAAGAACCTGCGGTTATCTTGGAGAGAACTTCTGGAATGCCGGCAAGACCAAGGAGATCAAGGCAAGAGTTCTTCATCTGTAATATGCAGATAGTAAAAGGGAAGGAAATGTCCTATGAATTATGCGACGATCAAGAAAACGGACGTGGCAAACGGTCCCGGCGTGAGAGTATCGCTGTTTGTCAGCGGTTGTACCCATCATTGCAAGGGATGCTTTAACAGTGTGGCCTGGGATTTTCAGTACGGACAGGCTTACACGCTGGAAACAGAACAGGAGATCTTACAGGCACTGGCCCCGGACTATATCCGGGGCTTAAGCTTATTGGGCGGCGAACCTATGGAACAGCAGAACCGTGCAACGGTGCTTTCTCTGGTAAAGAAAGTAAGGGAAATTTATCCCCGGAAGACGATCTGGTGCTATACCGGCTATGATTTTGATAAGGATCTTCTGGCCTGGATGGAAGCGGGAGATCCGGTGATCACGAAACTTTTACCGCTTCTGGATGTTATCGTGGACGGAGAATACAAGGAAGAGTGCCGTAATTTACGTCTGCCTTTTCGCGGATCTGAGAATCAGCGGATTTTGGATGTACCATTGTCTTTAAAGGAAAAATGTGGTATAATTTTACATACATAAGAGGATTCGGGTCGAAAAAGGGATATCGGTTCGAAAATAAAAACAAAAGTGTGAGGGAGTAATACAAGTATGGAGAGCTTTCTGGATATGACATTAGATAGAAATCTCTACATCGGTGTTCCGGTGGGAGCCTTTTTGTGCTCCCTTTTTCTGTTATTCTGCTTTTTCAATACCATGAAGAGCCGGACAGTCCGTAGTCTGAGGGCAGTGCTGACTTCCTGCCTGGTGTGGACCGGTGGGGTGATTCTCATGCGGCTACAGGTATTTCCGGGAATTCGTTTCTGGCATAATTTTGCACTGATGGGACTGTTGGTCATTCCGGTGTTCATGTATGCATTTCTGTTCAGTTTTCTGGAAATTACAGAGCATGATGCGTTGATATATATTTACGGAGTGCTGACGGTGGCACTGGTACTGGGCAATGCCTGGAGCAGCACCCTTGTGCCGGCACCTGAGGCGGTGACCAGGGCTGATGGAACCTGCGTCTATGTGTATCATGCAACCGTGGGTATATGGGTACTGGTGGCGTTGGAGATTCTGGTACTGGTCTATGCTACTTATCTGGCACATTGCAAGATAGGTGGGGATCTGCAGCTGCGGAAGAAGCTGCAGCCACTGTTACTGGGAACCCTGTTTATTCTGGCCGGAAATCTGTTCTGTCAGATTCCCGGCAATGTATTCCCGTTTGATATGCTTGGCTGCGTTGGCATGGCAGTATGCATGGTCTATATCATGTACAAGCAGTATCTGTTTGATTTTTCCTATCGTGTAACGGTAGGTGCAGTATATTTTCTGGCGGTAGTGGTGGCATCCCTGCCCTTGGTAATTCTGTATCATAATCTGGAAAATGTGCTGGGAAGTCTGGAGCGGGCGGTAACGCAGAAACTGCTGATCTATATCGTTCTGCAATGTGCCTGGACGGTGCTGGTGGTAGCTTTTGCCAGAAAGCGTCTGGAGGATATCCTGAACCAGAAGCAGAAGCATATGGTGGAAGGAATGCGGGAGTTTCAGGACAGAGCAGCATCTATACTGAATCGCAGGGAATTGTTTGCAACTCTTCATGATATCCTGGATGATGCAATTCCCGGATGGAAATCCAGAATTTTTGAGAAGAATGAAAACAATGACGGATATCACGAAATGATACGAAACGGACAGATTCCGCTAGGCAGAGAAGAAGCAGAGAGAATCTGTGACATTGTAGAACGGGATGAGGTGAAGGAAACCCCATCGGTCGCTTTATTAAAATATGATAATATGGTCTGTGGCTTTGTATACATGGAACGGCTGCGGGCAAATAAGCTCAATTATCGCGAAGCAGATTGTGTTCGTCAGATGGCAAATATCGCATCGGGAAGTCTGAAAAATATAGATGCCTATGAAAAAGTATATCAGGTGTCCATACATGATGAACTGACAGGCTTGTACAACCGGAGCTATTGTGGAGTGTGTCTGCGGCAGGAGGGCATTCTCGGGGAAGAGAGAGGCTTCCTGTACATGGATATGGATAATTTCAAATTATATAATGATCTGTATGGAGAGCAGACCGGTGACCGGATCCTGAAATGGTGTGCAGATAGAATACAGGCTAACGTTGAGAACGGAGAGGTATTCCGGGTAGGATCCAATGAGTTTTTGATCTCTGTGCCGGAGACCGGCAGGGAACCACTGGTGGAGCTGGCGGAGAAGCTGACCCGGGTGGTCCAGGAGAATACCGCGGACAAGCCACAGGTGATGCAGCCTATTACTTTCAGCATTGGTGTGGCATGGTATCCCGGTCTGGCAGCGGATGCGCTGGAATTGTTCCAGCAGTCCAAGAGAGCTGCATTCTATGCCAAGAGGAACGGCAAAGATCAAATTCACGTATATGAAGGAAATATTACGGAGGAAAATCAGGACAGGGAGACCGGCTACGAGCAGGTGGCACCTACGGTATATGCACTGGTGGCGGCAATTGATGCGAAAGACTCTTTTACCTTCCAACATTCTACCAATGTATCTCAGTATGCGGTGCTGCTGGCACAAAAGCTGGGGGTGTCCAGAGATGATATCCAGACTGTGAAGGTGGCAGGCCTTTTGCATGATATCGGTAAGATCGGTATCCCGGAGAGCATCCTGAAAAAGGCCGGAAAGCTTACGAATGAAGAATATGAGATCATGAAGAGCCATGTAGAGAAATCCATAGAGATGATCCATTATCTGCCAAATATGAATTATGTGATCCCGGCAGTAGTCTCTCATCATGAAAGATATGACGGTAAGGGATATCCCAGAGGACTTAAGGGAGAAGAGATCCCGTTCCTGGGCAGGATCCTGGCGGTATGCGACAGCTTTGATGCCATGATCTCCAAGAGAGCTTACAAGGAGCCATTAAGCGTGGAATATGCCATGGGAGAACTGGAGAAAAATAAAGGAACCCAGTTTGATCCGAAAGTAGCGGATGCATTTATTGAACTTATTAAAGAAGGAAAAGTTCCCCTATAGGAATTTACAACAAAAAGAGGCACCCACGGGTGCCTCTCAGACTGTAGACAAAGCTCCTTCCTGTGAGGGAGCTTTTCTTGTGTCATGACT